>Ga0074193_1000120_pt1 | contig 141554 bp, 170 predicted proteins | sample EPASupsiteHSE605_FD_64523 | JGI IMG/M metagenome (GOLD analysis project Ga0074193, IMG submission 64523) | Bioremediated contaminated groundwater from EPA Superfund site, New Mexico - Sample HSE6-05 | ecosystem: Environmental > Aquatic > Deep subsurface > Groundwater > Contaminated ... | reverse complement strand
TCATCGTATTGGCGGCTACCGTGACATTTGACGCATATGCAGCGGTGATAGCAGGGACTAGCCCGGAGTATCCACGCGGGCCTATTCCACCGTCAAACACACCCGCGTCCGCGTCGTCTCGGACGCCTTGCGCAATTGATACAGCAGATGACACGTCGGTCGATAGAGTATTAATTGACGTATCATGCGCATCAAGCGCGGCCTTGATTGCCTTGTTTTGCACAGCGTTTTCAGATGTACTGGACAATGCAGAATCAATTGTCGGATTAACCTGTGCTCCCGTCTCTATACCATTTAACTTTGACTTATCCGACGCAGACATTAATCCGTTTTCGGTCGTAGTCGCGGGTCCAAGTATTCCGCCTTCTTCGTCTGGTTTGATCCAGACGGCCGCAAATGTCGGTTCGTCTGTTTGATACACAGCGCCTGGATTCCCGTCTGTTCCGTCAAACGCTCCACTTGATTTTGCAGTTTCAAGCGCGGTTTCAACGTCAGAAACGGCTTGGCTTGCAAACTCTCCTGCGGAAGTCGCCGCGTCTCCCGCTGCTGAAGCGTATTCCTCTGACAAATGTTTAGCCGCTTCAGCTTCAGTCTTCGCAGTCAGCGCGTCATTTTTTGCATTTTCTGCTGCGTTTGCTGCCGCGGTTGCCGTCTCCGTGTTTGTTATAACTTCGTTTTTAGCGCTTTCAGCGCCTTCCCGTGCGTTTGCTGCCGCTTCTGCGCTCTCCGCAGCCGATGTCGCTGATTCTTCCGCGGAGAGCCTTGCAGCCTCTACTGATGCAATCCATTCTTCTTCTGTTCCTTCGTATCCGTGTTTGACTGCAAGTGAATAGGCGCTCAAATAGTAGCCGCTTATTTCTGCTTGTCCGTTTCCCGGATTATATCTTGATATGTACCAAGTCTTATATGCACCGTAGGCTTTGCTGAAAACGGCATAGTTGTTTTGGTAGCTTGTGAACTCTTTCCGGGCCAGATCAATACGCGCTGACAAATATAATCCGTAAATAATACTGTGAGCGCTGTCGGCCAGCAGTTCTTCTGAAAGTGCTGTGTGTTCCACAATGTCTTCCAGATTCAGCAAAAACAAATCTGTTTGAACGTCTTTATCAAGCTCGTTTAGCCAGACGAGAAAAACGGAATCTTCATAAGCACTGCTGTCCGGATTAACGGATTTTATGTAGTTGACAACTGTTGATCCCGTCATATCAAATTACCTCCCGTCTGCTGATATTCTGTCGGATTTACTTCTGGCACTATTGGTGTTTGTGTCTGTTCTTGCAACTGCGTTTGCATGTTGGCTGTTTGAGTGCGCGCCTTTGCCAGTGCTTCTTTTTGTGCTTCCGCTTGCTTCAGCTTCATTTCATCTTCTTTTTGCTTTTGTTCTCGAAGAAGGTCGCGGTTTCTAGATGCGCCTGGATAATGAAGAAGGGCCATTTGCTCCCAATAGTACATCCGCGTTTCAATAAGTGCCGGGTCTCCAAATGCGCCGCCTTCAAAGTGTGAGCGTGTTTCTTGCCACATGGCTTCTCTGTTTTGTGCCAGTGGTGCGGTTGAATCCGTATCAAAAAGAAAGTCTGTATTCCAATACGGCTGTCCGGCATCATCTATTTCCAAGAATAGCCATTTGTTCCATTCTTCATCCCGGTGATACCCGCGGTTGTCTATGCCGATAATGGGCCGTGGTTCTGCTGCATAAGCAAGAACGAATTTGAATATTGCTTCAAATATTCTTGCGTAACAGGCGTTTTTCATAACGCGCTTTGAATCCATTCGCCCTGCCGCCTGAGCTGCCGAAAATTCTTTTGCTTTTCCGCTTGTTGCCGTCGGATCGTTTCTTCCGAGAAAACTGTCAGTCACGCCAATAATCTGCTGGGCCTCTTTGTAGGCCTGCTCGATCATTGTCAGTGCCGGGTTTATATTAGGTGTAACGTCAATCGTTCCGATTCCGTTTAGGTCGGCAATATTGTCAAAGCGAATTACTTGCAATTCTCCGGTGCTTTTTTTGATGTCGGCTTTGTTTGGCAGTTTAAGATAGCTTCCGCCTGCGATGAGCATGTCTATAATTTTTGCCCAAAGTCTGTTGATGGTGTTCTGCTGATCTTCTATTTTATCAACGTCGCTTTCGCCGAGAAGCTTCCCGAAGCTTGAAACATTTCGCTGAAGAAAAACGGGATAAATATCCGGCTTGTAGTAAGGAATTTTCATTCCTGCTGTCAAAATACGCCCGTCTGTAAGTTCAATGTCAGTGTCAAGAATTTCAAATTCTTCCGCGCTGTCTTTAAGTTTTCCGCCGCAGTGCGGGCATTGGTCAGAACTTCCGGGCACATGTTTTTTTATTACGGAATCTTCTTCGTGACCATTTGGAATCGGGTAGGTTCCGTCAAGTGTCGGCGGTATTTCATCGACTTCAAACATGCCCTCTTGCGCACCGCATTTTTCACAGCGACGTAAATGCCGGGCTTGATAATCTTCGATGTCTTCAAGCACAACATCACAGACCCACGAGAATCTATCAAAACCGCCGTTATTGTTTCTTGAAATGACGATATACTGTGTCAGCATATCCGGTACACTGTCATAGTTACCGTCTGCCGAACGCGCTTCAGGCCGCTCCTCTGCCGCTTGAGATATGCTAACGCCATAAACCCGCTCAATGTGCGTTTTTGTTTGCGGCATGGTTATGGTGATATGATCCATATCTTCAACGTCAGAGGTGATTCCTTCCTGTGGAATTATTTGTTTTGGGTGTCTGTAAGATAACACGCATTCGCCTACTGTCGTATGGGTTCTACGGCTATTGTCCCATTCAAGCATTTGATACGCGCCGCCCTGAATAGGCACAGTACGTTCAAGCTGATCGTTGTTTGATTCGGACGGCAGCTTGTTGAGCATATTGCGTATCATGTCTTCAATAAGCTTTGCGAGCTGTTCATCTTTTTGCCGCAGGGCGTTCACTTTTGGCTGAGGAATATTGCTGTTGATTTGGCTTTCAATTAGCTCTGCAACAATGTTTCGGCAGTGCGGCGTTTTTTTTGTTTCGTCTCCGACATAGATTTCTCGTAGTTCGTGCTGGCCGCGGTAAATGGATTCCCGTTCCTGCATGCGCATAAATTCCGCGGTGTAGGCCGTTTCATCAGCAGAAACAATCTTTTTCCAGTAATCAAGCTTTTCATTGTCTTTCGTGCTCTTTTTTTTGCTGTCAATCTTATTCATCATCAGCCTCTTTCTTTTTGCAGTAAACGCTGCGGATTCGTGCCCGCTCTGTTTCGTTTGACTTCCAGTAGTCTTCTATGACATCTTTCGGCCAATCGTTCATGGTAAACTCAATTTCATCTGTTTTGGTAAAGCGCTGCTGGTTGCGGATTGCGTATGTGATGGCAAGTCCCATAACAAGATCATCGTGCTTCCCGCTCAATGCCTCTGGCCTATCTTTTTCGTTTTTCACGAATGTCAGCATTTCACCAAGCGTATCGTAATCTGTGAAAAGTTCCGGGTGCTGCTGAAACATTTCTTGTAAATTAGCAATCATAGTCGGCCTCGTGACTTGATCTGTTGAAAAACCAAAAGACTTTTTAAGTTGTCCTGTATAGGTGTCCGTTTTTTCCCGGACGTATTGGTTCGGATATCGCAGCCGCGTTAATTCCATAACAGGAAAGGTGCTGTAGTTTGTTTCAATACCGACCAGTGCTTCATTGTAGTGCATGCCTAAACAGTAAATTTGTCTGGCATAAGCTGATTCATCGTATTGTCGATGAAGCACAGCGACTTGTTTTCCGCTGATATTATCGATGACATGTCCGGTAAACCAGTCCGATCCTTCGCCGGCGGTGTCTCCGCCCAACACATAGGGCTTGCGCTTATTAGGTTTTGCATATATTTGAATACATCCGTCTGGCTTGTCAACCCATCGGATGTTCGTAATCGTTTTTTCATCGTAGTCATAGTCGAACTCGCCAATGCTTAGCGGCTTTGGTGCCCGCTCACGCATGAGCATGACGACTTCATTATCAAAGACACCGCGCCCGGAAGTTAAAAACGCCTCATCCGGATTACTGGGGTATTCTTGTCTGAACTTTTTTTCGTCGCCCATGCAGTTATTTCGGATGCACCAGCGCCTCCATTGCAGCTGCTCCGCTGTCAGCTGATAGCGGCAGCTCATTTCAAGCTCATCAAGCGTCCATTCTGTTCCCGGCGGTACCGCCTTTGCATATTCAGGTTCGTCATACCAGGCAAAGAAAAGCGGTGTGTATTCATTTTCTCCGGCGACTGCCGCGTCCCATAGTTCCTTGAATTCATTAAATCCGTTTGCTGTCGATTCGATAAAGACCATGGTTTCCGGCAGTGATGGAACGGCTTGAATGATGCCCGTCCATGTGTCGAGCGGTTTCCCTCGCCAGAATCCAAATTCTGAGGCATGCACGTTGGTAAAAGTCTCGCTTCGTCCAACGCCGTCACCGCCTGCGGTGTTGCAGCGTATTTTGCTGTTAAGTCCCGGATATCTGGCGCGTCTTTCCGGGTTCTTGTCGGGATTTGCAAAGTAAATTTCCTGCGCATTGGAGTTCGCCGTCATTGGCTTAATTGGCGCAGGCAGATTATTGTAAAACAACTTGTTCATACGGAATAGGTTCGCTGTTGCTTCTTCCAAGTGCGCTGTGATAAGGCTGTTAACATTTTCTTTGGTAGCCGATTTTTTGAATATAATCGCTTCAATAACCGTCGATATGCCGAGCTGGCGCGCTTTAAGCACGATGATGCGAATTGGTATTTGCAGCAGATACTGTCGCTTTACTTCATCGTAAAGCCGCGTTTGTGCTTTATTTAAGACCAGAGGGACGACGTCGCCTTTTTTTGTACGAATCTTAAGAAATTTTTCTATGTAAGCTTTCGTGTTTTGTAAAATTGACAACTGTCGGCCCTCCGCTTTTATCGTGCTTTATTTAATCCAGGTCCCGCTCCCTACATCAGCTTTCGGTGAAGCTTTGTTTGTTTCATTCATAATCTGATGAACGCTTTGCGAAACTTCTGCCGCTGTTGTATCGGTTACGGTTCCGCCGTCTGCCTGATCTCTTAGCGTTTCAAGCGCCGATTTCAAAAACTTTGGGTACTTGATTCCCATAAGCCCGCCGTTTTCGAGAATGCTGAGACATTCGTTTGCAATAAAAAATAATATGATGGCCGTTCGAATATAGTGTGTTCCCATAACATTATCGAGAAGTACACCCATACCGACAAATAACAGCATAACAATTTTGCGCAGCAGCCCTTTCAATCCTGCCGCTGAAGAAGCGCCGCCGCTCTCTGTCTTTGGGCTGTTGTGGAAAACCATCGCTACGAGCAGGCCCGTGATGTAGTCGATAGCCATCACCGCGACCAGTGCGATAATGGCGCTGTCCCATCCACCGAGTGCTTGCGCGATCCACGCGCCGACCGCGGCAAGAAATGCAAATATCATATTTTTGAGCGTGACCGCATCCATTATTTTTTGACCTCCTTTATAATCGTTTCATAGCCCTCTGCTGCAAGAACTTTTTTCATGGCTTCTGCGTTGTCTTCTTCGACAAACGCGCCGAACTGCAATGCAAAGTAGCTTTCTGTTGCGCTTTCGCTTGGAACAACCGCGACCGGCTCCGCAATCCAGTCAGTCCCGCACCACTCAACAATTGCTTTGGCCGTAGCCTCTGCCAGCTTTGCTCTGTGTGCGCTGGATTTCAGCAGTGCGATATCGCTTTTTGTGTTGTGGAAGGCGTACTCAATGAGGTATGCGGGCATGGTTGTCCATTTAAGTACGGCGAACCCCGCTGTATAAAGTTCTGACCCAAAAAGCTTAACGCCTGCGTCTCGCATTTCTTCAAGCAGCAGCCGCGCCGCCCGCTCCCGCTCTCCGCCTGCGGCCACAGTCCACACGGTAAGCCCTTCAGCATCGCCGTAACCGTCTCCATCAGGATCACTTATTGCGTTGATTAGCACCGCGTTGCTGTGCTTCGATACATAAAGGTCTGCGCCCCATGCATTTGCTTTTGCGGCACGCTCCGCAAGGCTGGGTGTTGACCCATCTTCGCGTGTCAGCAGCACTTCGTGTCCGTTTCTGAGCAAATGCGTTCGCACGCGATTGGCCATATCAAGCGCGAATTCATACTCGTGATAGCTCCCGTCCGGGCTTTGATTGTATGCCTCGGCCAGTCCATGCCCGGGATCCAAACAAATTTTCATTTTCTTTGTGGCTCCTCCGTCTTCATCTTCCCATATAAGAAGATACATTCTGTTTTGTTTTTTTCGATCAAGTGTAGTGTCAACAGTTCCGTCCGGACAGCTGAGAAAAACAGATCCGCCGCCGTCAAGATCTAAATAGAAGGCACATTTTTCTTCCATTTTTGCTTTAACCGTTTGAATTGTCATTGAACTTTCTGCAAGCACGGTGTAAGTTTGTCCGAGAAATCCGATTGCGGCCCGCCTGAGTTTTAAGCTTTCTTGCACCGTTCCGCATGTCAGAAAGTTGTCGTATTTTGTTGCGTCCGCTGTTTTTGTTAGAACAGGTTCCGACTTTGCAGACCATCCGATGCCGTTGACAGTGTTGCCCTCTTTTGCAATCCACTTGCCATCTTTGCGAATATCACCGCAAAGAGATCCGTCCGGATTGAAGAACACGCCGTTGATAATTGTCGTGCAGCCTGTACGCGCTTTTATTGCTTCCGGCGTTTCTCCATTTGTGTTGTGGAAAATTTCCATGCGTTTGAGTTTTCCGCTATGTATCATGTCTGCCTCCAAAATCCACAATGCCCGGCACCCGATTATTCAGGTGCCGGGTTTTTTGTGTGTGTTAGTTCAGTGCGATGACAATGCTTGCGTTTGCCGTTGCGCTTCCGACTACAAGGATAGCCTTTGTCGTTGCAAGTACCGTGCCGGTGTCCCCGGCCACGTTTTTAACGGTAAAGCTTTCCGTTCCGGCGTTGTAAATGATGGCATACTGTCCGGCGGCTAGGCCCAGCGTGGCGGTTTTGCTGGCAACTGTCATTTTTACCGCGATGAACGCGGACTTTTTGTCAGCGGCAGCCAGGGCGTAGTCGTCTGCTTTTTCAAGACTGACCGCGCCAAAAAGCCCGCCTGTCACATTGCCCGTGACGTTTCCTGTTACGTTACCCGTCACATTGCCTGTGATAGCTGCCGTGATGCCGCCTGTAACCGTCGCCGCGCCTTCTACGGCCAGCACGCCGGTTACTCTGAGTGCGTTTTTAATTACGGTTTCAAAGCTCATTTTGCCGCCCCCTTAAGAGAGCGTGGTTCCGCCGGAAACGCCGCCCGCAAACAGTCCGCGGAAGTCGACAAACGCACCGGTGTAACGGGAATAACCCTTCCAAATCCATTCATCTTTCGATCCGACCGCGTCGTTGATCTCAAGCTCTTTGCGGATCTGATTAACAGCGCAGTCTGCTGTCTCCACGTGGTTGCTGTCCATGATGATATAAGGGGCCGTTCCGGATGTGATAAACTGATTGAGATACGGCCAAATCAGCAGATTCCAGTTGCCATAATGTGCGTTCATGGCGTTGTTTGCGGTGTTCGGGTCAAGCTCTGAGCCAATGACTTGCAGTACCGTACGCTTGAGACTGGGCAAATTCGGAATGATAATCGTGTCCGGCACCAGAGCGAGGACGTTTTCTTTGTCATCCTTGCAGTTCTGCATCGCAGCTGCAATACCGTCGAGAGCTTCAGATGAAAACTCGTTCGAAAACAGGTTTGAAATATTGGCACCCTGCATCGGCTTGTGGGCCGTGGAGAACACGCACACATTATCGGCGCTTTTAACGTCAAAGTCTTTGCCATTGATCGTGACTTTCGTCTGCTTGCGCAGGGCAGCACCGATCATTGCCGCAAAGAAAAGCTGTTTCTTGCGGTAAAAGTCTTTGATGAAGGCCGCTGGCCTTTTGCGCAGATCATAAATTTTGCTGTCGTCAACCATTTCGCGCGTGATTTCCATGGAGCCTTTCCACACCATATCCCGCACGATTTTTTCGTAAGCAGTCTCAATACTGCCTTTGGGGTACTCGCCGTTTTCGCCCACGGGCTGGAAGCCGTCGTAAGCGGTAAGGCCTGTATAAATCTGAGACGGCCCGGTTGCGACGCGCTCCATGAAGATCATCTTTGCAATGTCCACCTGTTCATAGGCTTCCATGTGGTCCGTCAAAAGCGAAACCATCGGGGCCTGCAGTTCGCCGTACAAAGACTTTGCAAGACCGCTCATTTCGCTGAGAATAAAATCAGCCATTTGTATGTACTCCCTTCTTCCCGATTAGGGAATCCTGACGCGAACTTTGGAACCCGCGTCGGTGCCGTCAAAGCTGACAACCTCTGCCACGCCGTTTGTGGTCGTCGCCGTGATCTGGTTGCCGTCTGCCGAAATTGTGTGTTTTTCTCCGATTGCGATATCCGAATCGGCTTCGGAAAGCGTTGTTTCAAAGATAGTCTTCGGGTCAACGCGCTGAACTGCGATTGTCTCGCCTGTAGTCGTTTCTGCGATGTTGCTGATGCAGACATAAGTAGGCTTGTTCGCGCCGGTCGCTAGTGCCATTTTCCCGCTCGTAATCAGCAGCATGGTGCCGCTGTTTACGGCAAGGCTTCCGGTCACCGGAAAATATTCAAACGGCAGTCCGACGCCGTCGTCATAGGTGTGGGGTTTGAAAGACATTTTTCTGTTCACCCTTTCTTAATGGAACTGATTGTTTTTTCGTACTTCTTCTGTCGATCTGCGCCGCGGAGCTTATCCCCGTAAAGGATGTCATATCCTTTGTTGATGCCTGCAGGAACTGGCTCACCGCCGGTTCCACGCTGCACGTCCGTACGCAGATGATTTTTTCCGTTGACTTCGTTCAGTGCCGCTTGCCTGGCAGCATTGCGTTCTTTGGCAATAATCGCAGCGTGGTTGACATTGATATAGGCTTCTACAATCGTTAACCCTTTCTGGACTAACTTTTTGATTTCCGGATATTCCGGCAGCGCAAGCAAATCGTTTTCGCTTTTGATTGCCGGGTCATATTTGCGGATCTCTTCCAGCCGCTTTTCAAGTGTCTGTGCCGCCTCTCCGTCCAGGACGCGGGTCTTTTCAGTTATAACCTCTTGCGTTAGCTGCCGGGCGCGCACGACATCCGGGTGCTCGTTGATAACCGCCTCAATGGTTTCGCGGTCAATCCCGGCGTTTGAAAGCCCGGAGTTGATGCGCTTTGCGTTGAGGTCCCGCATGTAGTCGTCGTATTCCCTGAGCGTTGTAATCGGCTTCTGCGTAACTGGGTTACGAAGATGAAGCTCGGCGATGGTGTCATCTTTTGCCTTTTGAAGCGCAGCATCAAATTCTTTCTTGGCGTCGGCAATGGCCGCGTCAATTTTGCTTTTAGTTTCAGCTTCACGACGGCGGCGCGCTTGCTCTGCCCGCTCTTCTTTGGACATTGCCGCAGGCGTTTCTTTTTCCGCTTCGATATTGACGACGTCGGCTTCCGGGTTTTCAGTCTCTTCTGTGTCCGCTTCTGCCGTGTCTGTCCTTGTTGCAGGCTGGGCGACGTCCTGCGCGGGTACGCCCGTATCTGTTGCAGGCTGGGCGGTATCCTGCGCGTTTGCGCCCGTATCTGTCGCAGCGCTTTCTGGTTTTTTAGCCCCTAGTGCGCTGTACCAGTCTTTTGATTCTGCCATGGGTTCCTTTCGTTGCCTTTCGGCTTCGGGTTTTTAGCGCTATCCCAAGCGTATTTTTTGCAGCCTGTCCCGCTGCTAAGGTTTTACTTTCCGGTGCGGAGATCGGTACCGCGAATCACGGTTGCCGGTTTCTGCTTTGGCGTGCTATTAGTCGCCTTCACAACCTGTGCCCCGGCGTTTGTAACTTTGATTCCCATACTGTGCGTCCCCCTTTCTGCGATAGTTGGGTTTTGTCCGCTGTCCCAAGCGCTTATTTTTTGCAATCCCACGACGCTGTGTCGCAACCTCACAGGCCAAACCTGCACCCACCCCCGTCATTATCAGAATTCGCTCTCGTTCTGTCCGGAGCTTTCAAGGCCTTTGAGGTAATCCTCAACGCTCTGGTGCTCGTTCACGTCGAGCTTTTCGCGCCATCCGAAGTCCTCCATGAGCGTAAACTCAATGCCTTTCGTGTTTTTCTCTCTCGTGACTACCTCGCGCGCGAGATATGCTTCAACGCGCCCCCGCGCCTGCGCTATCGTGTCAAGATATTTCGGGTCTTTTTTGTAATTCGCCCACGTCTGCCGGGTAATATGCAGATAATCAAGGCAGAGGTCACGCAGCGATGGCGGTACCACGTATTCACGAACCCGTATTTCCTGCCCCAAGTCATTCAAAACCGGCTTGGTTTCGTAAATAACGTGGCCGTATCTATCTCGATTTCCGCTGTCAACCTTCTCTTCCACCGTAACCGTGCGGCTGATGCTGGCAAAATAAGCGTCAACGGCATTAGAAAACGCCTTCGGGCTTCGATATTTCTTGTAGCTCCCCACGTTTTCACCCCGCTTTCGCCTGTAAAATCCTTTACGATACCATGCTAATCCAAAAGCCGCTTCAGTTATCGGCAACTTGCTGGCGCGTTAAAAAACCCGCAACACCTGTATTTTCAAGGCATTGCGGGTTTTAATTAACTATGTGTTTACAAAACATTGTTTTTGCGTCCTATCTTGACCACAAGATATAGAACACTTTTCGCCTGCGTGTCAAAGTATCAACGCTCATGTGATGTTTTAATGCGACTTCCTGCGCGGTTTTTCCCGTCGTGACAAGCTCTTTGAGCGCAGAGGAATAATCACCCCCTGCGCTGTCGCATAGCTTGTCTATTTTCAGCCTGGTATACTTCGGTGCCGTTTCATAGTTTTGGCACGTGAAATAAATCTGGCCTTGCTTTTCATACGGCAAAGGTACCCCGCGTAGTCGCTTAAACGACACCGGCGTCACCTCCCGCCCGCTCGTTTACTGACCGTCGTGTTTTACGTTCTTTGGTTCTTTCCGATTTGTGCTTCGGGATATAGCGTATGTAGTGGTTTCCACTCTCCCGGTCGTAATGGCCGATATCAAGCGCGACCGCGCCTGTCGGCACCTTGAGTTCGTCCCGCTTATGCGTTTCCCGCTCCGGAAGAAAGACCGGCTTTTTCAGCTTGCCTTTTGTCTTCCAGCGGTGCTGAAACTGCTGCCGCCGCACCTGTCGGCATAAATAGACGGCCAGTGGTGTATAATCCGGCTGATTGCGCAGTATTTGATAATCAATGTCGCCATATTTCCAGTGTTTCATGCAAAGTTCATAGCTCGCCCTTGGCATGATGATGTGATGATGCGGCCGCACGATCTCCCCCGTCTTTCCGTTCAAGTCGGAAGACAGCGCGATGCAGTAAAATTCAGTTCCGCTCTTTTTTGCTTCTCGGTCCATCCGTCTTAGGAAGAGTTCCAGTTCGTGATCGGACGCAGCCTTGATCTTGTCAATGTCCGTCAAATCGGTTATTTCATATTTTGCGCACAGCGCCTTGAATCCCGCTTCGCTATATCCTGCCGAAAGCCAAAGATCACCATGGGAAAAATTACAGTTAATCAGACGGGCTAATACACGTGTGGCAGCCCGGTCGTTTTCATCGCGTTTGCGCGGTGTCGTCACTGTCTTTTTCTTGCTTCTCTTTTTGGTCTGCTCCGGCGCCCAGTATTTTGACATTTCGTGTACCTCGCCTGATATAATCTCCTGTATCATCCACTTGCCCTTCCTTTCGGACATGATTTTTCCTCCTATGTCAAACATGGTCGCATACTTAGGGCTTTAATAAACCCACAAGATACGCGTGCGCGCGTATTATATATAGTATCAATTGTCAAAGGCTCGAAGCGCGCCCCGTATGCACAGGGCGCAGTTCCAGCGGTCGACCCTATAATTTGCTTAATCGTTCATAACGCTGCTTCTGGTAGTCCTGCCAGGCTTTGTCGATAACTTTCATCCCGTCCAAGCCTTTCCCTGCGCAGTACCGATCAATCATTTCACAGTCTATCAGGGCTTCGTATTGTCCATAGGATAGGCCCAGCGCCAGAGCTTCAGCGTTGACTTGGTTCGCGCTTTTACCCTTGAGGGACCACCCGTTCGGTTTCTGCTCTTGCTGCAAAGCTTTTTCGGATTCCAGCTTTTCAAACTTTTTGGGTTTAGTTCTTAAGTAATAATTTTCTCTGGCGTATTTTTTCCGGGCAGCATCTGCGCAGGCTGAACAGCGTTTCTGCTTTGGCCACGGGTTTTTAATTATTTGACCGCAGTCCGGACATTTAAATGGTTCTCTCGCTGCTCTCATCCGCATAACTCCTTGCAAGCCCAAGCGACAACTGATGCTCACGCACCAGCTTGTCTACGGTCCTTCCCATGTCTTTGTTTCCGCCGCAGGCCGCAGACATGGCCGCAAGATGATGTGCCGTGGACCTCCTCACCGTGATCGTGATTTTGCAAAGGTTATTTTTATTCTTTTGTTCACGGCTTCGCGCCTCCGGCGTTCTGCTGCTTAAATGTGCAGGCTCGATCTGATTTTTCATATGTACCCTCCATTATTATTTTTTTGGCTTACTTGCTGGCGTAAGGCATTGCGATTCTGGCAATAGCCAGTGTTTTTCTTCGTGCTTCCGCTTCGTTGAATGGTTCTTTTTCAAGTTCCTGACGAAGCTCTCGGTTTAGGTCCGCTATGTTCATCATGTCAAGCGCAAAGTCAGCCTTGATCTTTTTAAGCTCCCGCGCATAGGCTTTGTTAGTGACATTCAAGTCCATGATAATTTGTTCCCGCTCTGTAAGCCGCTTGCGAAGTTCCGTATTGTCGGCTTTTTCAATGATGAGGTCCCGCTCAACGTCCGTCATAAACTGTCCCTTCCTTATTTATCTTTGCTTTTTCCCGGCTGCCCTTGCTTTTTATAGTTTCCGGTTGATTTTATCAAGACGTGAATTCAAGTAAACATTAGCTCTTTTTATTTGCTGAAGAGTTGCTAAAATAGAAGATTGTGCGCAGCGCTCTTCAACATTCACCGCGTTATTTCCGCCCTCAATTGTTATTAAAATGGCGTCTGCCATTTTAATATTTTCAAGCGTTATTTTTTCGAGTGCCCTTACAACGCCGGTCATATCGTTGCAAAGGTTGCCATTGTCGCTGATGCTTTCACTGACCGTTCCCTCCGCAATTGTTATTCCCGTGATATTATCCGCGTAAGTTCCTATATTGCTGCGATTCGCGTTGATTGCAGGCTGCATTGGTGTGAACATTTTTCATATCTCCTTTTTCATTAAATCTTCATAGATTTTTTTCCTTAAACTTGCCTCCTGCACGATATCGAACAGGCGCCCGCCGTTATCCTGAAGCACCTGGTATAGCCCCATAGACAAAACATCAACGGCTTTTTCTTCGATATCACCATCAAGTTCAAGCCCGGCATTGTGGATGATCCCGTGCAATATTTCGTGCAGCAGCGTCGTGCACTGTTTTTGATGGGCCGTTCCATCCGTGCTTGAAAGCCGAATTTCACAGTCGTCAAAGCTAATATTTCCATAGCAATAAACGTTGTCATGCCGAATATTCTCTTTGAACTGGACCGCGTATTCCACGCCGCCTATCCGTATGCTGTCAGGTATCTTCACTTTTCGCCTTTCTTAAACTTTTCTATGTTTGATAGATCTACGCAAACCGATTTGCTGCTGAGGCTCTTACCGCTAAGCAGCCGAGTCAGCAACACGCCGCGTCCATTAACGCTGAGTTCAAACCGGTCAATTAACCCCAGTAAAAATATGACCTGTTCTTTTTCCGTCATATTCTGCATTGTAATCGACATATCAAGCGACGTTCCGCCGTTTTCCTCGTAGGTTTCAAAGTCAATGTGCCCGTTCACGTCCCTGCCTCCTAACCTTTGATTGGTTCAATTTTGTCATCCGGCAGATATACCCGATATCCTACCTCGGCCCACCATATTTCAGTGGCCCGGACGATGATCGGATCATCTTCTGCTAAGCCCATTTCCCGGGCAAGCTGTGCGATCTCGTGCGCCCGTTCCTGTGTCGGTGTCCACGCCCGGAACGCCTGCGCCGTCGTTGTCAGCAAAAGCAGAAGCAGCGCTAGAGCCAGCATTGCGATGAAGAAGTTTCTCGTTTCGTGCTTTTTATTCATCAGCCTTTCTCCGTACCGACCTTGTAACTCTCGATCATTGCGGCAAGCGCTGCCTCGAGCTTCTCCTTGTTTTCCCCGGCGCTTGCCGCCAAATCCCGAAGCCTTCCCAGCATTCGCTGGACCTCATTGAAAAGTGTTTTGAATTCGGTTACGACCGGGTCACTCATGGCCTGAACTTTTTTCAAGCTTTCCGCCCGATTCTCCGCCGCCTCTGTTTTTTTCTTTTCTTCGGCCAGCTGCTCAGCAAGCCGCTTTCTTTCTTCGTCAGCCTTTTCTTTTTCGATTTCGGCAGCAGCCTTTTCCTTTTCAGCAGCCTTCAGCTTTTTTTCAAGCTCTGCCAGTTCTTTCTTCCGGGCCTTTTCGATTTCGGCAGTGGCCTTCTTTACCGCCTCCTCCGTTTCTTTCGGGTCCGCCTGAGCAACAGCAACATCGATAGGCCGATTACGCAAAAGTTCAATTTGCTCATTCAGCTGTCTTACAGATTCTTTTTTTTCGGTCAGCTCCTCAGCAAGCCTGTCAGCCCGCTCATGGGCGTTTGTAATGGCCTGTGTGTTTTTCTCTTCAGTTTCCGCAAGACGCTGCTCTGCGCATTCCTTTGCCTTTCGCGCCTCATCCCGCTCTTTTATGAGCCTGTCCAACTCACGGGTGCTCAAATGCTCAACATCGTGCTCCGAGATAAAGTTCTCCCGCTCCTCACGCGGCAGTTCAAGCATCTTCAAAGCCTTGGTATAGCTCAATTTCTCAAACGCTTGGGAATTCAATTCCGCGCCCCAAAGTGAACTTTGCGCGCTTCCCAGCTCCCGGAATAGCTTCATATAGTTATTTGCCGTGGATTCCGAAAACTCTACCTCCCGCTCAAGCCACGCGCCGAATTCGCCATGATGAAGCAGTTCCTTTGCCTCGCAAAGCCGGCGCCCGATTTCGATAAATACACACACCGCGCTTTTCTGAAGCGCTTTGATTTCGCCCGTAATTGTCTCAATATTTCTGACTTGCAGACCTGCCCCCGTGCCTATGCTGTTGACCTTTGCAATATCCGTCATGCCGCCGTAACCTCCTTTTTCTTTCGTGTTTTCTTAATCACTGGATTACCTTCATCGTCGCGCTTGCAACCGTCTTTCACCCATGTAAGCCACGAATCGACAAAATCATTAACCTCTTGTGGAATCGGTTTTAATCTATCGTTTTTGTATCCATGATTCTGAACGACAGCCAGCTTTTCCGGGTCAAATTGCAATGTGTACCACGGAGTTTTGGGCGTTGTCTGCTGGCGTATGAAAAATATTGACTTGTTCCCCTTTGCGACATCTTCGGCATATCCTGCAACGCAGTGTTTCAGCTTTTCTCCCTCTTGTGTCAACTCCGTTTGCGTCCGGCATGGGCGTATTAGAATTCCGTCGAGTGCAAAAGAAAACACAGAAAGTTCCTTGAAACGTTTTAAAAACAGTGCTTTTCTATTTTTTGTTAGCACGATTTTTTGTGCGGCTTCCGCACCATCATGAGCATCTATCAAATTTTTAGGCCACCGCACTTCTGGAAGATTTAAATTCCACCCTGCAACCTTCGCCATATTCCAGTAGTCCTTTAGAAGCGTTGCCGATACCATGGAATATTCGGACATATCTATATAATCATCAAGCTCAGGAACGTATTCATCTCCGCAGGCGTAAAGCTCTTCATTTTGTGCGCTATCAATCTCAATCTGCCGCATCAAATACCTAACCGTTTTTCCCATAGGAGCCAACCCCGCCAGCTCATGCAGGTTTTCATCTCCTAAGCGGAAAACCTCTTCGACATCAGCCTCGCTTAACCTGTCCCCTCTATCTTTGCAAGTCCGGTATAGCCGCCAAAGATAAGCGCAGCACATTCTGTTCATAAGCATTGCAAACTCATCTCTGTCGAGTCCCATCATTTTCGACGGTCTGCTATGCTCCCAACAAATTTCTGTAAGTTCCGTCACGCCTTCCTTGTTTTTTTCCCACTTGTAGCCGGCCATCTGTTCCGTAATAAGTTCATCAAGAATATGGCAAGCGCCTTGCCTCACAAGGTTTTCAATGTTGTTGTGCTTTTGATACATTCGTAGATATGCAATCGGGAATTTCAGAGAGCTTCCTATCAAACCGCCTTGCATGTACTCTAATAGCGCAGAATTTTTTAGGCAGCTTTGCTCTATAACATCCGCAGTAAGTCCATAAATAGAACTGCAAGCACCCCAGCTCTCATGCCATCCCTTGCCCTGTTGATGCCACTCTTGCCAATACGATATAAAATAACCGCCATGTCCGCTATAGGAATTGTGCCAGCCCATGAGCTTCACGCAGCCAGTTTGATCAAACACATATGCTTCAGCGGGCAATATTAAATGACTGTCAGCTCCTGTCCGTGTCCAGTACCTCCGAGCCCTCCATCCAATGAGTGCAAGCGGCCGCTTGCCCGGTTCGCCTTCAAGCAACACAGCAGACATGCATCCGGTCTCGGCGGTTATATAACCCGGGCCGCCCAAATACGTACCGTTCGGCGGTATTTTGCTCATACATTTTGCCTTAACTGTACTCTCACACATAGGACATAGTGTTTCTTCTTCAGATTTAACAATCTCATGTCCGCCGACAAAACCGTCCGGATGAACAAACCCGTATGTAGCTCCGTCGCAACTTTCAACCGGCACATATTGCAAAAGCTCTTCACCGCCGCAGGCAGAACAGCGGCAGTAAACCATTGGCATCTTTTTCCCAACGCGATCCCCAAACATTCCGGCTGGCGACGTATCAGGAACCCACACCTTTTCATAAGTCAGCCCGTAAATGTCTAAGTCACCGTCCTCATCGCTATGTCTGCCTTGATTAACTGCAAACTTCCAAAATCCATCCGACGGTTTTCTTGGGACTTGTCTGGCATAATCAGCGGCGGGCATCAAAAGAAATCCGCAAGATTTATTGTTTTGCCTTGCGCCTCCGTGGTTAGCGAAGCTGTCAGGTGCACTCCGTGCTCTGCCAGTCCGTAAAATTCTCTGATAATCCTTTCCGCCTCGGACGGTATCACGCACGAAAATCCGCCCGTTTTATGACCGTCTGCGTATGCCTTAATCTTCTTTTCGCAGTTTGTTAGAGAAAGAGCTTCCACATCGAGGTCCTGAAAAATCAGCTCTGAAAGCTCAGGCTCTGTGCGAAGCATGTCCTTGAGTTGTTCCCCGACCATCCAGACGGGACCGCGTTCCTTTGGCTGCTGTGCTGTAATCTTTTCAATAGCCTGTTCATAAAATCCGCTCACAATAATCAATCTCCTTTTAAATATTTTGTAAGCTTGCTTTTGCCTTTCAAATTGAGCTTGTCTCTGTTCCAAGCAGCAGTGGCATTCTCCCGCTCTCATAAAGCTGGTAAAGCGTTGTTCCCTTCCCGTCCGTCAGATACGGAAGAAACACTTCGTCGAGCGGAACCTCCGCGCATTCTACAAGCGCAATCTGTGCGAGAACCCAGTCCCGAATGTTTCGCCATGCCGTCCTCTCAATCTGCTCGCGGTCAAGCTTCAGCTTTTGCTTTTTGAATACCCGCTCCGTGCCATCGAAGCACGCCGGAAGAAGAAATCCCCGTATTCCTTGAGGCGTGTCAAGAACAAACGTGACTGCCGTCGGTTTTCCTGCCTCATAATCCACCACGATCTTTGCGGCGCCCGTTCTGGCCAGCGCACCTTGGATCTCGCCCAGGCTCGTGTATATATCGACGCTCGACGTATAGTTTTTAATCGCCATCGTCGGCCTCCCGGCACTCTTCTTCGATTGCCTCCCGCTCCTGAATTTCGATCTGTTCGCAGGCGTCTTCCGGTCCCTGCTCTTCGTCGTCCTCTGTTTCGGCTTCCGTCTCGGCCTCTTTTGCCTTCCACCAATTGATTTTTTCTATGGATTCCCACAAAATCTGCTGAGCCGCCGAAAGATATTCGCTGCCGCAACCTCTGAAGAATACGGCGCTGTCTTCGTCTATAATGGCCAGATTGGCGTCCCCTACAATTTGAGCCTTTTTCATGGTCTTAAGCTCAACAATTCCAAACAGTCTAGGCGAGACGCCCCGCATGATGCCGCCGGATTCAATCCAAAGCGACATACCCCACACGGTGATGCCCGTATTGATTGCCGGTTCTAGCGTCCCGGCAGCGGTGTACCCTCTGACATCCGCATCAAAGTTCCCGTCAAGATATCCCTGCACCTGGTATCCGTCTTTTATTTTCTCAACGCTGAAGCACCCGGGAACAGGTATATAACCGAAGTGCTCCACAATAAGCGATAATGCCTTCCTCGGCAAATGCTGTATTTCAATGTTTACAAGCCATTCATCTGTGGCAATAGATATTGTCTCTTCATCCTCGTTAAAGCGGATCCTGTACCCGCCGTGTCCTGCCGCTTCGCTCATTGCCCGACAGAGGCCTTTTTCGTTTATCAGCATATGTATGGTCCTTTCTTAATTTTTGATTATGTTGTAAAATCAACTTGAGGTGATATTGTGGATAATGAATTTTTTGAGCTCATCGAAACGCTCGATTCATGGAACGAACTTAAAAGGACATTGCTCGAATTTGATTATCATGTTCAGCAAACTCAGTACGATGTTGACCAGCCTGAAGGCTTCCGCGTCCTATTTGTATCCGGCGATTCACAGATAAACATGTTTACGCATGATGAAGCGGTCTTTCGGGCTGTCATACGTTTCGCGGGCGGTCACTGAGCGCGGCTTCGGCTGCTTCTCGGGTGAGGAATACGGTTTTCCCGAAGTCAGGCAGATCGGAGTATTTGAATCGAATTATCCGCACGAAATTGGATGAGGCATTTTTACCGCGTCCAGATTTTTTGAATACCAAACGATAGCAGCGAGTACCAATTTCGCACGGCAGCACCACGACTTTTTCGTCCGGCGTTATCCAGTTGAGTATGTCCTCTCGGAGCTGCTTGTTGTCAGTCGCTTTGGCATAGGCCGTAAGCGCCGCCACAGCCGCAGGGTCACGGTCAGGGCAAAGCACAAAGCAGTTTTCTACAGGAAAGTTGTCCTTAGCTTTGAACACGCGGTACTTTACCTTTAGCCCGTCGTAATCTGTTTCTTCCGCTGAGGGCTATGTCACCAACCGCCCATCGGCTTCGAGCTGTTTGTAGTAGGCAAGGCTATCTTGAAGCATATTTATAATCTCACGGCTTCCAATGGCTTCGGCGCGATAGCTCGCAATCTTACTCGGATCAAGCCCCGTGTCCTCAAATGCGGCAAGGCGATCGACGGCTTTTCCTGTATATTGCAGTGGATGAGTTATAATAACATCTTCATCGATACCAGCTGTAATATACTTTCCTCCAATTCTGTGCGTCAGCCTATCCATTTTTTTCATTCTTTCTGGCTCACCGTCCATCTCCCGCAGTTCTTCCAAGCTCAACGGCTTTGGGTTTTCGCGTTTCTGCTGTACGCGGAGGGCATCTAGGGCCAATTCTATAAATGCGGGGTTTCCGCAGTCGTGCAAACAGCCTTGAAAAAATCTAATCGCCTGTTCGTTCATTGTCATTTTCCGTGCTCCTCCTTTGCGTTCACGACGTCCGCAAGCTCGTTAATTTTTTCAATGCAAAGATTTACCACTTTAGCAATGTTTCTAACGTCTTCGCGGCTGTCGTGAAAAATGCTTGGTTCTGATGCTCGACGCAAACGAATTTTTATTGGCTCAACTTTCATTTACCTCACCCCCCAGCAAAGCGCCGACGATATCAGCGCCAGCAATCCTAGCACGACCATGGCCATATTAACAATCCTGTCTTCCCGCTCAAAGTTCATGCTTGTCCACCTCCGGCTTTTTTGTCAAAAAAGCATTCGTTAACCCACGGACGACGAAGCCATTCATAGTAGCTCTGTTGAACAGTTACAAACTCCAACCATCTAACCTCTCCCGCGGCTTCAATTGGAAATAAAGCAAATCTTTTCACTACGCGCGTATCTCCGTCTCTTGGGATATTTGGCTTTTTCCACCTCATGTATTTGCCTCCGGCTCTATCCTTGCCTTATAGCACATAGCTGCCACCTGTATCCACTCGGCAGCGGCCCTAATCGCCATTTCTTGCATTTTTGGCAGACATTCCGCACAAATATTCACGTCGTTTTTTTTGACGCCGTGCCAGTAAAACCCAAGCATAGCTTCAAATTTCTCAGCTTCTGTCTTTGCCTCCTCAAACTCTTCGAGAAGAACGGCATAGCTTTCATGGGCGCTATTATTAGCTATCCCGAATTTTTCAGCCGCCCGCTGATACTCCATAAATACGGATGTTTCAACCTCGTTTAATAGTTCTTTCAATATTTTCCCTCCATCACATCGGGTGCCTGTACGGCCTGTCCCCGCCGAACAAGCTCATTTGCTCATGCTTTGGTTCTTCCCGTTTCACCGGTGCCGGCGCAGCCTTTACCGGGGGCCTGTACTTTGCTTCTTCCTTTTTCTTGGCTTGCTCGTTGTATGCGGCCATGCGCTTGCGTCCCTCGTATGAGAGGCAGTTCCCCCAATGTGGAACATACCCAAGGCCCGTGAAGTCCCCGTTGTCGGTCACAATGTCGCAGCGGACACGCTTTCCGTACCTTGTGAAAACATAGTGATCCCCCTCGGCGTTTTCCCGATAATTAACAGGGTTCGCGTCGCAGGGCATGTGCTTTCCGTTTTCCGTGCGAATAAATACGATCAACGCCTGGCAGCGTTCGCAATATGTTTGCCTTAGTTCGTCGGACATTGTGTCCCTCCTATCCCATGATTAGCGTTACAAACCCGCATAAAGCGAAAAGCAACCCGAGCATGAAGCACATGCCCAGCACATAGTCGATCGTGAAGATTATCAGCCTCCGTCTAAGGCCTTTCTTCGTTGCCGGTGCGTGTTTCATACTCGAGCCACCTTTCCTTATGTAGCATCTGCTAATTTGTATCCCAAGCGCTTGAGCACCCGCTCAAGCGCTTGCTTGTTCTCTGTGGCTTCCTGCCTTGTATCTTGCGATATAACCACCTGTGCCCGGCTTACGCCCTGGGGCCCGTAGTCTGCGCTCAGGTCCCATCCGTCCGCTGTCTCCGTCCGTATATATTTTGGTTCCGTGGTCAAATGGTTCACCCCCTACGCAATGCTATGTGTTTCCCGGCCTGTCCAATGCCCGCTGCCCGTTCTTGCTTTAGCAGTTAATAACCGCATGGACTTCAAGAACAGAAATCATGCCGTTTGAAAGAAGCTTCACAAGCTCGTGTCTGCTCACTTGCTCACTTTTTTTCTCAGCTTCATGAAAAACGCTGTGCTCAAGATAGACAACATTGAATATTTCCATTTGCTTACGCTCCTTTTTTGATTTTCTCCCGGTGTTTTTCAACCCGGATTGTTTTGAGGCCTTGCTTAATCGCAGAATCTAATAGGCTCTTATCAGCAGATATTCCGCGGCCTTGCAAAGCCTCCCGCATCAGTTCGATTTCTCTTGAGCGTTTCACAGTCACGCTCCTTTTTCTGATCTAAAAAAGTCAGAGTCAATCTTGAGAAATGAGCAGACGGCAAAAAACTCTGATACTCTAAGCGGCCTGTTTCCTTTTAGACTTGGCTGTAACGATGAATAAGGAATGCCGGTAGCTTCCGATATACGTTTGATGTTTACGCCCTTATCCTTGATAATTGCGACCAACTTTTCTGTTGGATCGTTTATCTTTCTAGTATCTGTTAATTCAGTGTGTGTCATAATTTTCTCCTTTCCCATCCTAATAGGCTAAAAACTATAAATACTCAAATATTGATTACGTCATGATGATAACACTCAATTTTTGAGTTGTCAATATAATAATATTCAATTTTCTAATATTTTTCTTGATTTTGAATAATCGCCATGTTATGTTCTTTTAGAGGTGATTTTTATGTTATTTTCTAAAGAAGAAATTGGTGCTGTGCTTAAAAAAATGCGAATTGATGCAGGGCTTACGCAAAAAGAGGTAGCTCAAATTATAGGAAGAAATCAGCCTATTATTGGTCATTGGGAAAACGGATATTCTCAGCCTGACGTTGATACGCTTTTTAGACTTTGTGACATTTATGGTGTTGAGGATGTATTTTGTGCATTTGGTTTTGAAAAAGAAAAACCCGCCACTTTTCAAGGTGACGGGCTAAAAGAGAGCGAATCAGTTTTTATGCAGTTATCTCCACAGGCTCAACAAGCTGCTCTGGATTATATGAAATTTCTAAGAGATAAAGAAGCAGCTGGTAAATAGAGAATTTGTTGTTAATTTCTTTATATAACGCGCGAAATTCTTGAATACAGTCTGTTTGTTCTTCATTCATTTCAAGTTACCTCTCCCCCAAATAACTCTTCAACGCTCATATCAAGCGCCCTGGCTAGTCTAATGCATAGCGTTGCGCGTGGCTCATGTTTTTCTTTTTCAATCTCGCTAATTGTTGACGCTCCGCACTTTACTTTGTCTGCAAGTTCTTGCTGTGACCATCCAAAATAAGTTCGTCTCTCTTTTACGCGGTTTACCATATCGTACCACCATTTTGTGACAATCTTAAAAAATCTTCGATAAGTCGAAGAAAAAATATGTAATGTTTTTAAAAATATCACTTAATAATAGTTTGTCCACAATATGTTGTATTATTATGATTGGAGGATTTATTCTGTGCGAGACTACATGTTAATGTTTATTCCGGTCGGGTTTTATTTTATCGCAAAGCTTCTGCGCTACTGGATGCTAGTGCGAGACGATCAGGATCGTAATAATGTTTTAGATTACATGATTCATGCGTTGTGGATAATATTTATTTTGCTTTCACTACCTATTTCAATTGTCGGTTTTTTAATTGATTCGCTGTATTCATCCCGGGAATTAAAACGGTTTAATGCAGCACTTCGCTTTGTCCGTCGGGCAACGCAGTTGGAAACTATGTCAAATGAAAAGCGCCGGGCTGCTGTTGCTGTTCCAGAAAGTGATAGGCTCTGGGCATTCCCCGGCTGGGTTACCCATGGATTACAAAAGTACGGTGTCAAGGCTTCCGATCTAGGTTTTCGCTTTTCCGATTCGGATTATGAATGAATGATAGGGGGATTTATGTGGATATTTCAAACCAAATTGTATTAATTATAATATGTACGTATATTTTTTTGTGTGCTTTAGTATCAATAATTTATTTATTTCTCAAAATAAAGGATCATGAATTTATTAAATACACTTCTGCTGAATGGATTATAAAAAAACATAAATTATCAAACAAACTGGCATTAAAATTGATGGATTCAAAATTTTTAAATTCTATTTTTGAAGATTCAATTTATACGATTTTTGGTGTAATTTTACTTGTTTTTTTATTTTTATTTATATTTATACTGGCTACTTGATTGATTTAAAAAGGAGCACACCTATGTCTAATGCAATGTACTTAAGAAAGAGCCGTTCAGATGATGCAGCTGCGTCCGTGGAAGAGGTTCTCTCAAAACACAAAAGTGCGCTTGTTGACCTGGCTGTCAGAAAAGGCATTATAGTCACGGATATATTTGAGGAGGTTGTCTCCGGCGAATCTCTTTCAGCGCGTCCCGAAATGCTAAAGTTGCTCAAAGGTGTTCAGGCCGGATTATATGATGCCGTTTTGTGTATGGATATAGATCGTCTCGGGCGCGGCGGCATGGCGGATCAGGGCGTCATACTGGATGCCTTCCGCTATTCAGAAACGCTTATTGTTACACCGGACAAGACATACGATTTGCTAAATGAATCAGACGAAGAGCTGACGGAGTTTAAAGCATTTATGGCGCGGCGTGAGTATAAGATGATACGCAAACGCATGCGGCGCGGTTTGATGCAGACGGTGGAGAAGGGCGGCTATGTGCCGAATCCGCCCTATGGCTACGAAAAGTGCCTTGTCAATAAAACGCCGTCACTTGAGATTGTAGAGGATGAAGCAAAGTTCGTCCGTTATATGTTCAGCCGCTATAATTCCGGCATTGGCGCGGCCTCGATCAGCGTGGAGCTGAATGCTATGGGCAGCGTTCCCCGACGCACCTCGGAGTGGTCCCGCAATACCGTGCGGGGTGTGCTTAATAATCCGACCTATGCGGGAAAGATCGCATGGAATCGCGTTAAGCATTACCGCCCTGGCTCCCATGGCAATGATAAACATTGCGTGAAGCACATGCCCGAAGAGGAGTGGATTATGGTGGACGGTCTGCATCCGCCGATCATCACTTTTGAAGATTGGCAGATGGCACAAGACATTCGTAAACGCCGGCAGATACCGTCTAAAAAGTCCGGTCACACGATGAATCCTTTTGCCGGACTAATTACCTGTTCCGTTTGTGGCAAGAAGCTTCAGCAGATGGGTAACAGTGACGGCGTGCCGTATATCCTGTGTACGACAAAAGGCTGCCAGGCCAGTGCTAAGACAGAGTATGTCGAAGAGCATTTGATTAAATCGCTGGAACACACGCTTGATCAAATCCGTATTTGTGCAAAACAGGCCTCCCCGCCCGAAGAGCTTGCTGCTTTCATGGATATGCTTTCTGTTGTTGAAAAGGATATCGAAAAGTTAAATGCCAGGATCCCCCGTCTTTATGATTTTTTGGAGGACGGGCTATACGACAAAGATACTTTCCGCCAGCGCATGGAGGCGGCTGAAGATGAAAAGCGTGAGCTGCTCCGCAAAGCATCGGACTTGAGCAATACCATCGCAGAGCTGAATGCGCGTGATATGCGGCGCACCGGTAAGCAGCTCGAGACTGTTCTTGCCCTCTATCCGACACTGAATGCCGAAGACAAAAACCTTTTGCTCAAAACGATTATTGAAAAGATAGTCTACACCAAGCCAAAAAAGACGAAGCCACGCGACTTTGATCTATCCATCACCCTCCGCCGTTTTTAATAATCAAAAAGTTAAATGGTGCATAGTGCTTTGATAAGGACTGCATTGAGGATCTCCGTGTATTCCCGACTTGCGGTTCTCAGGTGATCATAGACACAGCCTTCAGCATAAGGCCAGGAACAGCACGGCTTCTTTTCGCAGATGTTCGCGTAGAGGAACTCAATTTCAATCGCGGATGCTACACGGTTGACGTCACGTATTTCTACAAGGTAACAGGCAGGGCCTTCCCCGGCGACCGCACGGTAACGGGTCTTGCGGTATTTGACAAAAGAGTGGTGCTTTACGGCAGCGAAGGAAGTTCCAAAGTTTTCACCTCCAGCAATGGCGGACTGTGCGAGAACATTTACAGCAGTCTCCCAATAGCGGTCGTCGAAGCAGTCGATCCGCTTGCACTATCGATGAAGATCGTGGACTGCAACTGCTGCCGCGATACGGATACACGTGACATTCCCACGGAAATCATTAGAAGTTTTGACGACGAGCTCATTACGACGCTCACCAGCAAGCAGCTTTATGTGACCCTCGGGCAATTTTCAATCATCAGACTGGAGCGGGACACACAGCTTCTGATGCCGGTTTACGACTACTGCATACCGGATAAGGAATGCGCTGCGGGCGGAGACGAAGACCCCTGCGCATTGTTCAGCAACATACCTTTCCCGGTCAGCGACTTTTTCCCTCCCCCGGGCAACCCGAACAGATGCAACAATTCAGGCTGCTCGACGGAAAGCTAAGCCAGTTTAAGCAGGGTAAAACGGAAAAGATTCAAGCCGCAGAATGAATTCCTGCGGCTTGAATGATTTTTAGAGGAATAAAACACCAATCCCCTGTGCAAAATAATGCCAAAGCGCTCAACAGCGGCGCCATATTTTGCTTGGAGGTATCCATATGAAAAAGACCCTAAACGTTATCACACTCACGTTGATAATGGTGCTTACCCTATCGATCATAAACGTCGGCGCAATCGGAGCCGGTGCGGCGCCTATTGCGGAAAATCTTGAAATTTCGACCTTCAGAAATGTCTCTGTCGGCGGTCAGCTCAAAGCAACAGACCCCGATGGTGACGTGCTGCGCTTCGAACTGACAACCTCTCCCATAAAGGGCGAGATTGTGCTCAGTCAAAACGGCAGCTTCGTCTACACGCCGGCCGACGGCAAACGCGGACGCGATTATTTTGGTTTCAAGGCCTATGACGCCGAAGGCAACGCATCAAGCGAAGGCACCGTCATCATCAAAATCGAAAAACAAAAGTGCAAAGTCACCTATTCTGATATGGACGGCAACGGTGCCTACTGCGCAGCCATTGCCCTCGCCGAAAAGGATATTTTTGTCGGTGAGAACATTGGCGGTCAGTATGTTTTCAATCCCGATGCGCCTGTGACGCGCGGTCAGTTCTTGACCATGTGTCTAAAGCTCACGGATTCGGACATTCTCTCAGGCGTCATCACCACCGGCTTTGCGGACGATGAAGAAATCCCCAGCTATATGAAACCCTACGTCTCTACCGCACTGCTCACTGGCGTCATTAGCGGCTACTCGGACGGCATCAGCACCGCGGTTTTCAATGGCAATAACTATATTAGTTATCCCGAAGCCGCTGTCATGCTGAATAAAGCACTTAATCTGACCGATGTCAGCGCAATGAGTTACGGTGAAACAGCGCCCGTCTGGGCGGCACAGGCCTGCGCGAATCTGAGTGCCTGCCGCATTTCGGACTATACCGATCTTCCCCAGCTGACAAGAGCGGACTGTGCAAAGTTGCTTTATAACGCCATGAAGCTCAACGAAGATAAGTAAGAGAAAATTTTCAAATAAAAAAGCTTTCCTCATATGAGGGAAGCTTTTTTCATAGATCTATCTGCGTTTGTCAGTCTGCTTTTAAAAGTGCAGCGAGCTTTTCATCCGGCTCGACAAATAGCGTTTTATAGTCCGTGTATAGAACTGCTCCCGGCATTGCGCCCGAGGGCTTCTTAACAAAACGCACCTGCGTGTAGTCTACAGGGATTTTGCCGCCGTCGCGCCCCTGCGAATGATACGCAGCAAGCATCCCCGCCTCCAGAATAGTTTGTCTGTCTGGCTCCGTGCCGTCACAGCTGATGATGACATGACTGCCATGCAGCTTTTGAACATGAAGCCACAGGTCTGTCCTCCGGGCCTTTTTTGTTGTTAAAACATCATTCTGGGCGTTATTCCTACCAACGAGTATCTCAAAGCCGGTGCTGGATAAAAATCTCAGCGGCGCACTTTCTTTGATTTTTTCTTTCTTTTCGGTCTTCTGCATTTTAATGAAACCCGTCTGAGTTAGCTCACGCCGGATTTCTGAAAGGTCGCGCTCCGATTCACAGCGCGTGATCTCATCGAGCACACTCAGGAGGTAGGCCTCTTCCTTTTCGCCTTTGACGATGAGCTCCCCAAGGTATTTTTCGGCTGTTTTGGCCTTATTGTATTCCCTGTAGTAAGCCGCTGCATTCTGCTGGGGCGTTTTGAGTTCATCCAGCGGTATCTCTATGGTCGGACTACTCTCATCGAAATAATCCTCGACGACAGCTGCGCGGTCGCCTTTTTTTATGCGATAGAGATTTGCCATGATGAGGTCGCCATATTTTCTGGCTCTGTCCCGATCTTCGGTTTTCTTAAGTTCCTCACGTCGGGCAGCAAGTTTTCTGATGGCGCGTTCGTGCGCGCTTTTGACTGATCTGTAAAGCGTCTGAGATTTGCGCCGCATTTGTTCCTGCCTGTCTCGCTTGGAATAAAAATCCTCAAGCAGAGAAGAAAAGTCAGGGTACGGCTGGGTCTGTGCGGCGTTTTCGTATTGGTTAATGGGCATAAATGAGAAATCTGAAGGTTTGTCATCCACTAGGAGCATCGTCGGTTCGAAGTTCAGTGCAGAAACCCTGTTTTCAAGTGCTCTGAGCGCCGCTATAAACGCTTCCATCTGGCTTTGTGTAAACTGCCCCAGCGGTTTTGAAACCTCGCCTGTGGCTAGATGGCTCAGTTCCCGGCAGCTTAATGGTGAAAGGCCGGAAAAGCTATCAAGCAGCCATTTGTCGGCAGCCTTTTCCGGATCGCCGCCTTTGAAGCAATATTCTTTTTGCTCCGGTGAAACCGTGAAAAAATTTGGTCTGTCCTGTTCGGGCGGAAGCCGATAAAGGAGTCCGGGCAACACCTGCCGGACGCGGCTCATGTCCCCGTCGACCCGCCGAAGGCAATCGATAATCAAACCGTCCCCTCCTGTGAGAATGACATTGGAGTTTCGGCCCATCATCTCGATTATAAGCTGCTTTTTTGCCTCAATTCCCATTTCGTCATAGGTATCCAGTTCTAGTACAAGCATCCGTTCCATGTTCGGCTGGTTAAGCGCGGCTATCCGTGCACCGACGAGATGCTTGCGTAAGAGCATGCAGAACATCGGCGGTGTCTGTGGATTTTCAAAGCTACTGCTTGTAAAATGCACTCTAGCCGTACCCGTTCCGGCAGAAATAAGCAGCTTTCCGTTGCGCCCGTTCCCGTGAAGGGTCAGCACAATCATATCGCGGGCAGGCTGCTGGACCTTATCAATTTTTGCGCCAACGATCGTACCTTCAAGCTCGTTTGCAAGCGCATGTATCGTTATCGCATCAAGCGGCATGGCTTAATCCTCCGTTACGTGTCCGAAAAGTTCGCTGATCCTATCTTTGCTGTCTCTGAGATAAAGCCACCCAAAAAGTGCTTCCAGTCCGGTTGCGGCATGATATTCCGACAGATCGGCGTTTTTGGGGACAGAATGTACTTTCGTATTGCGCCCGCGCTTAAAGACCGACAGCTCCTCCTCCGTCAAAAAAGGAAGAAGCTTTTCCGAAGCCTTCGCCTGAGCCGGTGCTGCGACATACCGCACCGTTTCACGATGCAGACCCTGCGCCGTATTCTTCCCGGTTTCACACAGCCAAGTACGCACCAGCAGTTCATACACGGCGTCCCCGATGTGGGCAAGCCCAAGGACACTCACGCTCCGGAGCTTCTCATCGTTCATAGCCAAATCGAAATAATTTTTCATAGGGCCTCCATATCGGTGATTTTTGGGAGGGTAGCTGAACCCGGGGCCTTCGGAAATCCGAAAGCCCCGGAAGGTAAGCGTCTTATGCGGCTCAGTCCTTCCAGTCATCCGTGGGGGTATCCACGTATTCCGAGAAGCTGACCTGGTCTGATGCGCGCATCGCAAGATTACCGCCCTGCGAGCTGAGCATCTCCTGCCACTGCTGCTTTGTTATGAGCACCTGTCTGGGTTTAGAGCCCTCAAAGGGGCCGACGACGCCGATCTCTTCCATCTGGTCAACGATTCGTGCCGCTCTCGCGTAGCCGAGCTTCAGTCTGCGCTGGAGCATTGACACGGAGGCCTGCTTGGTTTCAAAAATAACTTCCACGGCCTGTGGCAGCAGCTCGTCATAATCGGAGGCACTCTCCTGGGCTTCAGTCTTGTCATTGTCACCGGAGGAACTGCCGTTTTTGTCTTCGGCCGCCTTCTCGATCTGGGCAAGAATATCCTCGCTGTAGACGACCTGAGCGCCTTCTTTCACGAAGCTGATAACCCGCTCGCGCTCCTCATCTGAGACAAATGCGCCCTGAACCCGGAGGGGCTTTCCGACGCCCAGCGGTGAGTAGAGCATATCGCCCGCACCAATCAGCTTCTCCGCACCGGAATTGTCAAGAATAATGCGGCTTTCCATCGCGGAAGAGACCGCAAAGGCAATACGACTCGGAATGTTTGCTTTCATAAGGCCTGTAATGACATCGGCAGAAGGCCGCTGGGTCGCAATAACCAAATGCATACCGGCGGCGCGCCCCATTTGCGCGACGCGACAGATGCTCTCCTCAACTTCTTTAGAGGCCACAAGCATCAGGTCCGCCAATTCATCAATGACAATCACGACGCGCGGAAGCGTCTGTAAACGGATGCTCTTTTGATGGGCGTTGTAACCTGTCAGGTCGCGCACGCCACTTTCAGAAAATAATCTGTAGCGCTTGAGCATCTCAACGACCGCCCACTGTAGCGCACCAGCCGCCTTTTTAGGATCGGTTACAACAGGAACAAAAAGGTGCGGAATACCGTTATAAACGCCAAGTTCAACCATTTTCGGATCGATCATGATCAGGCGTACTTCTTCCGGCGATGATTTATAAAGCAGGCTCAATATAAGCGAATTCATGCAGACGGATTTACCGGAGCCCGTGGTGCCCGCGATTAACATATGCGGAAGCTTGGCGATATTTCCGACAATGGCATTGCCGCCGATATCTTCACCGATGGCAAAGCTAAGCTTCGATTGGGCAGATTTGAAGGCTGGCGAATCGATGATATCGTGCAGATAAACCATACTGATGAGTTTATTGGGAACTTCTATGCCGACGGTAGATATCTTATCGGGTATCGGGGCAATTCGCACACTCGTAACTCCCAGCGAGAGAGCCAAATCCCCAGCCAGATTCGTCAGCTTTGCAAGCTTGACACCCTGCTCCAGTTCAAGATCATAGCGCGTAACCGTAGGTCCTCGGGTGATGCCCGTGATGGTACCGCTGACGCCAAAGCTCCTGATGGTACTTTCAAGCCTTTCGCGGTTAAGTGCAATTTCTTCCCTGCCGTCAATATTGTTGCGCACACCAGCCGAGGTAAGCAGAGATACAGACGGAAATCTATAGACATCGGCGCTCTCCTCGAGCGTTTTCTCAATGGTTTTAGTAATCTCCTCCGTCTCGGCCTCAACCTCTTCGTGTGAGAGCTTTTTAATCGGTGCGGATGCGCCGCCTGCCCCAGCAGCGGTTTCGCTTGAAAGTTGAGAAACACCTGCGACGGCTGCTGCTTCCTCTACGGTCAACGGCTTGACATTTTCAGTGGGCAAGGGGCGCCGAAGTCCTTTTAGAACGGACGGTTTCTCTATTGCCTGTGAGAGGACCTCGTCAGGCGGTTTAACACGGGGCTTTGTATTGAAAAAGCCGACCTTTTCCTCAACGTAGTCCTCATTTGCATGACTCGTTTCGTCCAAGGGAATATCAATCGCCTTAACGGACCTTCTGCTTGCCACCGGGACGGCTTTTGCCTCACCTCTCCCACTGACAACGGGTGCGCTTTTAGTTTCGGGCATGGCATCTGCCACCGGATCAAATTGAGACCGTTTGCGGTAACTTTCAATGAGCTTCGGCACCGTCAGGCCAACGGCACTCATGCCGAAAAAGATGAGGCCTAATGTGAAAACGGGCGCCGCTCCATAAATGCTGACGGCCGACTTCATACCGATGGCCAAAAGGCCGGAAAGGACACCACCGCTTGTCATCTCAGCACCGCTCTTATAAAGCAGGCTGATAATGGATTTAGAGAATTCAATCTGTGCACCGGGAGAAAACAGATGGTACATCGCCCCCAGAAACAGCGGTGTCAGCAGGGCTGATATAACCCGGAATCCGACGGGCTTTTTTCTGAAGAAAAATAGTGTAATCGAACAGACCAGCAGGGCCGGTGGAAAAATGTAGTAGCCCCAGCCTATTAGGCTCTTAATAAAGCCACAGAAATAGGTTATGAACCAAGCCTCAACGTCAAAATACCCAATGAACGAAAACAGGCTCAAAAATAAACAGGCCACTCCGCCAATAACGCGCCTTGCAGGATTAGGCTTGGGCGTGCTCTTAGCGGGCACGGACTTTCTTGTATTGTTGGCGGTTCGCGCAGGCGTCTTTTTCTTTTGCGTCGCTTGTCTGGAGGCGGATTTTTTTGTCGTTTGTGCCATTAAAATTCACTCCAAATCAAAGAATTATCGTTAAAACAATTGTGAGAATACCGACAAAGAAGCAGTAATAACAGAACTTACCAAACTTCCCCTTCTGAGCGATCAATTTGACTGCCTTAATGGCAAAGAATCCGGTTAAACCGGCAATGACCATTCCCAGCAGGTAGGCGGGTAAGCGCGTGGTGTCGATTCCCTGGTTAACGGCATCAATAAGTTCCATAAATGTTGCCGCAAGTACCGCGGGCAAAGAAAGCAGGAACGAAAACTTAACCGCGAAATTTCTGTTGAGTCCGGTAGCCATACCCGCGGTAATCGTTGAACCGGAGCGTGAAATGCCTGGCACGGTCGCGATAGCCTGCACTAAACCAATCTTGACGGCATCGCCAACCGACATATTTTTTTCAGTCTTTTTTCCATTTTGCATTCTATCCGACAGAAATAAAATTAATCCCGTAAGGATAAAGGCAACACCGATAAAATAGGTGCTGTTGTTGAGTTTGTCTATGTAATCTTTCACGGGAAGAACAAGCACCAACGGCAAGCTTGCGATGATAATCATCAGCACAAGTCTGCGTGCCGGTCTCGGCTCCCCCTCGTCAGGCTTCGGATGGCGTATATCTTTGAAAAAGCCAATGGCTTCGCTGATCATATCGGCTATATCGCGCCGATAGACAATGCAGATAGCAATGAGCGTCGCAAAGTGTAGGAGTACGTCAAAAAGCGTATCCACTTGTTCCATTCCGAACAGGTTTTGAAGCACGGAAAGATGCCCCGAACTCGATATTGGCAAAAACTCTGCAAGCCCCTGAACAAGGCCGAGGAGTGCGGCAATTAAAAGTGACATTATGACCTCCACTTATTCATAAGGAAAATGTTCCGAAAGCCATGAATTTAAGGCCTCCACGTATAGCGGCGATGCTCTCATGGCAGATCTTATTCACGGCTGTACAGTTCTCTTTTTCTTTCTGCGTGTGCGGTGCCGCCTCGTAGGATGCGCCTTTGTGCTGTAAAACGCCTCCATTTCGGAATCAGCCTTGTACATGATCCGGTTGACCGTCCATGTATCGTCTTCAGCTGAGCGGAACTTCAAGCGAACCAGAAACTTGTCATGTTCCCTGCATTCGCAGATGGTCATATAGCGTTTGTCGCCCTGATTGACCCATCGCCCCATCTTCAGGCGCTCACCGCAGATCGGACACAGCGGGGCTGCAATATTTTTGTCAGCAAAGGCATCCGTTCGCTCGGCATAGCCTGTAAAAGCACGATGCTCAACAGCGTCCGTAGTTTTTCCATTTTCCTGCGTGCTGCTGCAGAGGCGTGTTGCGAGCACCTTGGAGGCAGAGTCATAATTTTTGATGCCTTCCTCAAGATTCAGCTTTGAACAAACCAATGCGGTATTATAAGCGTCGCCAAGCGCATCGTGCGCAATGCGTGTCTGCTCAATACCGAAATACTCCATGGCGGTTGTCAGCCCCGTCTGGTTTCTTCCGGCCTGAGTTTGAATGTTATAAATTACCTGAAGGTTAAGCCATCTGTCGATCCAGTCCCAATCAAGATCGTGGATAATAATGTTTTGTTCCATAATGGATTTGTCGTCACAGCCCCAAGTAAGAAAAGTACAGCCCTCGCCGCACCAGGCCCGGAATTTCGTAAACGCCTCCTTGAAACTCACGCCGCCCTCCAGCCGTACTTTGTCAAAGCCTGTGAGTTTTTCAACCTTGTAGTGCATGCGTTTGAAGTAAATAGGCTTGACGTCGATTTGAAATTCGTCGCCAGGCATAAAGTCTTCCGTAAGCTTGACAGCGCCGATCTGAATTATTTCTCCTCTCAGATGTATCGGGAGCTTATTAAAGACAGCAGATTGCGATGACATGGCCTGATTCCATTCCATATCCATGACAACATAGGCCATTGAAAAAACCATTCCTTTCGGTGTTATAAGAAAAAAAGGAGCCGCAGTTCCTTTAATTTCAATTTAGGTCGGCCTAAAAGTGCGTTCCCTCTGGGAAAGTATAGTCCGACAATTTGTTATTGTAGCACATTATTTACAAGATGGACAGCCCTTTTCTTCTATGTTATCAATTAAAATCTCTTTTTTATGTAAATCGACAGCCTTTTTTAAGGCTCCCCTACGATTTATTTCAAGGATTACGCGTCGGCGCGCTCTATAGGCCCCAAAGCACAAAAGAGACGGGGCTTTACGCGCCTCGCCTCTTGAGTGTATCGACTTACTATACGTTTTCTGCGAGTCTTTCCAGAATAGCGGCGGTTAGGGCCCAAGTTCTTTCAACTGAAGCGATATTGGTCCGCTCCCGCGGCGTGTGAACGTCCTGCATGACCGGTCCAAACGATATTATGTCAACCGAATGGAGCCTCTCATCAAAATAGCCGCACTCAAGTCCCGCATGGATTGCGCGTGTCTCGGCTACCTTGCCAAACATATCCAGATAAGTCTGCATTGCAAGTGTGCGCAGGGGCGAATCCACCCTAAATTCCCATTGGGGATAGTCGGCCGAGCAAATACTCTCTCCCCCGCTGAGACGCGCCAGTGCCGCATATTTGGCACGCATCTCAATTTTATGGCTCCCGACAGAACTGCGGCATGAGGATAGGACAATGAGTTCGTTTTCTTCTTGCTCAACAATGGCGGGATTTGCAGATGTTTCCACGAGGCCGGGGACATTGAAGCTCATTCCGATGACACCCGTCGGCAGCAGCGACAGTGCATCCGTTACTCTTTTTTGGCTATTCTCCGTGTAACAAAAACGGCTTTGGGGGCTGCCCTTGTATACATCGACAGTAAGGCAGTCACGTTCGCCCAACTCGATAGAAAAGTCGTGTGCAAGTTCATGTATCCGCCCTTCAAGTTCCGAAAGCTTTGTTTTCTCTGCCAGCAGTTCGGCTGCGGCATTATTGGCTATAGCGTTTGTTTTGCCTTCAGCCGACAATGAACAAAGTCGAACATCGGACCCTAGCGCATTCAGAAGACGGGCCATGAGCGTAATTGCATTGCCTCTGCCCTCATTTATTTCCATGCCGGAGTGTCCGCCTTTTAAGCCGCAAATTTTCACCGTAAGCGCGCTGAGTTCTTCGATGCGCTCGCGCTGGACGGGTATACGAAGCTCATTTCTGAAGGCACCGGCACAACTGGTGTAAAACACACCCTCATCCTCTGTGTCAATATTGAGCATATATTTACCCTGGAGTTTAGTGTAATCCAGATAGCCCGCACCTATGAGTCCAATCTCTTCAGCAACCGTAAAGACCGCCTCCAGATCCGGATGCTTGATATCATCACTGTCGAGGGCCGCCAAAGCAAAAGCAACCGCAATGCCATCGTCAGCGCCAAGGGTGGTGCCGTCTGCTCTGAGCCAGCCGTCTTGATAGATCAGCCCGATGCCGTCGGCATAGGCGCGCCTGCAGTCTGTATCACGGACATAGACCATATCTGTGTGGCCCTGAATAATGACTGGCGCACAGGTACAGTCCGGGACGGTTGCGGGTTTTTTAATAATAACATTATGATGCTCATCACGGAAATAAACGAGATTTCTCTCCTGAGCGAAACGGACAAGATAGTCGGCGATGGCCTTTTCATCGCCGCTCTCTCGTGGTATACGGGATATTTCCTCAAAATAATGGAAAACTTTCTTTGCATTAGTCATTTCGATCCGTCCTTTCGATGCAGATATTATATACCTCATACAAAACGCTGGCAATAAATTATGCCGCGTTTATTTGCCTGGATACGACGGGACCCAGTCTTTTGACAAAAAAAGCACTGACTATTACAAGGAGCGTATCACCCGGAGCAAAGGGCAAAAAGCCGATGAGAAGCGTTTTCCACAGTCCGATAGGGTTGGCAAGGTAGAAATTCATAATCAGATACAGGTGTATGAGCCCAAACAGGAACATCACTGCAAAACCGGCAAAACCAGCAAAGACAGCGCTCCGGAAACTGTGACCGCCGCGCTCAGCTATGAGTCCCGTGAGGTAGGTTCCGAATGCGAAACCGATGATATATCCGAAAGACGGCTGGAAAATATAGCCGGGGCCTCCCCCTTGTGTAAATACGGGAATACCCGATAGTCCGATAAAAATATAGAGGCAAACGGCTATAAGTCCTCTTTTCTTGCCGAGAAGCAAGCCCGCCAGATTGGTAAACAGGAATTGAAGCGAAAACGGCACATAAGGTACCGGGATTCGAATAAAGGCACCCGCGGCAATCAGCGCTGCAAAGAGGGCGCAAAGTACCATATCCCGAACACTGAGGAATTTTATCTTCATCCCGCTGGTCCTCCGTCCATGTTTTCCGAAAGGCTTCCAATGCTGACTTCGCCACTCGTAAGGGCTGTTTCTTCTCCGGAGGGCAGCCTAACGAGAAGGGCGCCCGAATCGCTGATGCCCGTCACCCTCGCTTGAAAGCGCTGACCGCCCCGCATAAAATATATTTCCCTGTCGATCATCATTGACTTTTTCCTGTAGAGGTCAATGATTGCTCTATCAGATAGATCATGAAAACTATCAAGTATTCCCGAAGCAATTTCGGCCGCAAGCTGATTTCGGGATATGCGTTCCTTGCCGATTGAGCCAACGATGCCACGCAGTTCCTCCGGCAGTGTTGACTGATCAATCGCACAGTCAACACCGACACCGACGATAATGCTTTCAACGCTGCCGGTTTCAAAGTCGGTCACGGCCTCGGTGAGGATGCCACAAATTTTTTTACCGTCCAGATAGATATCGTTTACCCATTTAATTTTCGGCTCAAGCTGTGTTAATTTTTCTATGGCCGTACATACGGCATTCGCGGCGGCAACAGTAATCATCTGAAGATCCGCATCCCGAACTGCCGGTTTCAAAAGAAGACTCATATATAGTCCGGCTCCGTACGGCGAAAAAAAGGTCTTGCCATAACGTCCGCGTCCCGCCGTCTGTTCCTCCGCGAGCAGCAGCGTCCCATGGGGCGCCCCATCGACCGCACACTTTTTGGTCTGTGTATTGGTGGAGTCTGTCACACGCAAAACTGTAATCGGGCAATTCTTATATCTTTCCGGCAGTGCAGCGCGTAGCCCTTCTTCGGAAAGAAGGTCGCTTCCACTCAAAAGACTGTAGCCCCTATTTGTTACAGCAACTATCCCGTGCCCGTCCTCCCGGAGAGTTTTGACGGCCTTCCACACGGCTGTTCTTGAGCGATTCAATGTTTCTGCAAGCTCCTGGCCCGAGACATAATCGCCGCGTCTACTTTCAAGAGCAGACAAAACATTAGTTTTAGTTGACATAATATTCCTCCTAAGTTGCGCTTATTGAAATATTTTATCCACTACGGCGCAAATTGTCAACTCAATTTATACTTTTAGTTTACATTTTTCGCAGTATGAAAGCCCATCATCGGGGAATACTAACCAATATCCATCGTCAGGGAGGTAAGTCACTTGCTGAACAAAGTAGAGATATGCGGTGTCAACACAGCGAAGCTTAAGGTACTGAAGAACGATGAAACAATGGGGCTCTTGCTCTTAGCAAAGAAAGGTGATAAAGAAGCAAGAGAAAAGCTCATCTCGGGGAATCTCCGTCTGGTACTCTCCGTCATTCAAAAATTTGCATCACGCGGAGAAAATGTGGATGATCTGTTCCAAGTTGGCTGTATCGGGCTCATTAAAGCAATTGATAATTTCGATATCAATCAGCCTGTCCGTTTTTCGACCTACGGCGTGCCGATGACTGTCCTTTGTTGAAACTGTACTTCTTGACACAGTTTGGAATTTGAGTTAGAATACGCAAGTATCCTGTTTACCTATGTCTCCGTAGCTCAGCCCAATAGAGTAGTCGCCACCTTAACTAAAGATGCTCAAAAAACTCCGGCACCAATTTCATATTTGCGTTCGTAGCTCAGCAGGATAGAGCGTCCCCCTCCTAAGTGTTAGCTGATCTTCCGCCAATTCTGAATAAATTGGTGTATAAAATTGAATATGCCCTTGTAGCTCAGTTGGATAGAGCGATCGCCTCCTAAGCGATAGGCCAGCGGTTCAAATCCGCTCAAGGGTGCCAAAACGCTGAAATATCAATTGTTTCAGCGTTTTCTCTTTGGGGCGATTGGGGGTGGAGAGGAATGATTCTTCTACTCATGAAGCATGGATTAAGTATTCATTTTTTGCTAATTGGAATCGAACGTTTTTTGGCAGCTTGCTAATAAAATAGGGCTTTTTGCTAATTGGAGCTTTCAGACCTTTTGATTGTTCAAAATCTGTGCCAAAGCTGTGGCCAATTCGGGATTGCTTTGAAGCTGAAAAACCAATGTCTGTAGGTCAAGCTTACTGTCTTCCTTTGGCGGGCGAACTTCTCGCAGATCCGGGTTGGAATAGAACGCCGCCTCGAATTTCTGCGCGTTTACTTTGCGGTCCTCATCCAGGATGTGCGAGTAGACCTCGGTAATCATGTCAACCTGCGCGTGGCCAGTGTCTCCCTGCGTGGCCTTCAGGTCCCCGTGGTTGAGCTTGAGCTTATAGGTCGTGCTGGAATGCCGGAGCGAGTGAAACACAACATTGGGAAGTTCGGCTTCTTTTTTAAGGTCGCCAAAATCCTTTTGCAGCACTCTGTTTTCGCATGGCCTGCCGTTTGGCAGCGCAATTACAAGATTGTAGTCCGTATACTCGTCACCGAGAAAGGCTTTTAATTCTTCCTGTGAGTTTTTCCATTCACGCAGTATATAGGCAACTGTCTTTGGCAGCCAGACCTTGCGGATGCTGGATTCTGTTTTTGGCGTTTTCAATACAAGTCTGGTGCTTGTGTTGCTTAGAATCGTTGGGAATGAAAATAGAATGTCTTTCTTAGTCAGTATCTCTATCGCATTCTTGGAAACACGCTCCAATTCTTTCTCAACAATTACATGAGCGTCATCCGCAGCAATTTCAGCTTCGGAAATATGTACGTTGTCCCAAGTAAGCCCGAGTATTTCACCGACCCGCAAAGAGCACGCGAACGACAGATTCATCGCAATGTAAAGCTTGCTGTCCCGGCAGGTATTTAACGCTGTGCGTATCATTTCAGCCGTCCAAATATCCCTTTTCTTGTAAGTGGTCTTAGGTACCATTGCAAGTTCAAAAGGATTCTTCGGAAGCAGCTCCCACCGGACAGCCTGTTTAAACGCACAAGAGAGCAGCTTATGAATTTTTTCTATAGTCTTTGCTGTGACATATTCAGTTTTGGGCTTGTGATATTTCGTTTTCACAGCTTTTGTCTTCTCAAGCTCTTTGTAGAGCTTGTCCACAAATCTGGTATTAATGTTCTGTATTGGTTCATCGCCAATCAATGGATTAATATATTGGTCGATCAGGCGGACATTGGTATCATAGGCGGAAACGCCCCACTTGTTCTCTCCGTATAGGGAAACAAAACTGGCCAGGAACTCTTTGACTGTCTGTTCTGTCGGTGGGATGAAAGAGCCCTCGTTGATCTGATACTCTACTTCCGCCTTTCGCTTGAGCGCCTCCTTGTGCGAATCGTATGTCTCCCAACGCTGTCGTTTTTCGCCGTTCGAATCAATATAGTAGTAAATGACCGAATATTTAGATTTACGTTTGATAATTGATGCCATACCTGATATCTCCTTTCAAGTCAATCACTTTGATTGTCAAGCCATTCATCAAAAGACCTTTTGGAGATTCGTATAGCAGTTCCGATTTTTACAACTTTAAAATGCCCTTGCTTAACAAGCTCATAGGCGGATGCGCGACCGATCCCGAGGATCTTAGCGATTTCTTCTACCGTATAAGTTCGCTGTCTCGGGTTACTGCAAAGGTTGTTGTCCATGGTCTTAAACTCCTTTTGCAACTTGGCAGCCGCTCAAAACGCAAATAGACCTCCTTTCCCGAATGCTCTATTAGCAGGTAAGTTTATTTTACACCTTGAGGTGGCCAAGCGTCCATTTTTTGTTTAATTACGTGTGCCAGTAATTTGCAATGCAGCAAGACTGTTGCCGCCGATGATGATTTGGTTCCATAATTCCCTCATAAAAACTCCTTTCCATTCTGTGAACAAAGCCAATTGAGGGGGAAGAGAAAAGGCGACAGAAAAATCTGCCGCCTTTTCTCTGAGAGCTGCATTGGATCAGGAGTCTCCTGTAGCATCGTCTTGGTACATGGAGCCATCAATGGCGAGTATGACGCTTTTCGTGCTGGTCAAATAAACATTTGAGCCTGTAAGCGCCGTAGCCTGTGGGTCTAACGCTTTGATATTAAAGGTAATCGTGTAGGTGCCGTCTTTGGTTTCAACGGGGATATAGACTTTTCTGGCCCCCGTGACACTGGCGGAGTTAACCGGGAACTGCCATGTGCCGCCGACATCTTCAAGTGAGATTGTCTTAGATGACGTGAAGTTGTAGCTGGCTGTGACTGTTGTTCCGCTGACGTAAGAGGCCGTGACAGGCAGACTTACGGTAATGCCGTATCCGCTCTTTGTCACGTTCCCGGATTTGAGAGTCCCGGACCCACCGTCGCCAAGCGTGACGCCGCCCGCACTGAGAGACGCAGCGGACGTAAAGGTGGCGCTAATGGTATGGGACGACGAAATGCCGCTGAAAGTATGCGTGGATGACACGCCAATTGACGAGCCATCCACTTTTACATTTGTAATTGTATACCCGGAATTCGCCGTGATCGTGTAAGTCTTGCTGGTGCCCTCTGTAACGGAGGTTGAACCGCTTGGGCTGATGCCGCCACCCGTTCCTGCTGTGGCTGTTATGGTGTAGGTAGCGGGAGTGTAGTAATAATCATCGCCTCCGCCTCCACCTCCGCCGCTATCATCGTTGCCCCAAGGAAGATATTCCGAGCCGTCATCGCCGCCGGAATACTGTTCGGTGGCGCGGGCATCTTCTGCTGCCTGATGTGCCGCATCCATACCATCCTGATCTCCGGCATTGTAAGCATCCCACCAATCATTAGTCGCGTTTTGAATATCGCTCTGTTGATCCTCTGTCAAGTATTGTTCATCGTATTCGGATACTACAGCAAGTGCTGGTGTACCAAGCGATACCACCAGCACCAGCATAAGTATTACCGACAGCAGTCGGAATTGATTTTTTTTCATATAGATTTTCTCCTTTAGTGTAGAGCAGTCATACTGCTCCAGTGGACTTTTGCTGTGAATGTGTTTACATAGACTTCAACATCCACATCGCGGGTTTCACCGGCTTTTGGGTCAGTTATAAAGTCGTAGTTTTGCTTAATCCAAGTGATATTCGCGTTTTCAGGGATTTCTACTGTCAACACCCCCCGGACATAAGTACCCGCAGCATTGGAGTGGCGAGAGGAGTAGACACAGGACAGGTCAGTTTTCAGCGAGATATTTACCTTCCCAGCGCTGTTTATTTCATCCTCAACGCCACGCGCTTCGGCAAGAATCAGATTTGCAAAGTCAATGTCCGGCTGTGTTCCGAAAGTATACGTTAATCCGGAAACCACCCCGATGTAGTCAGTAGGTGTCCGAGCTGGCTGTGTTAAAACCTCTATCCCGTTAGGATGACGAAGTTTCCACTCGTTTGCGTTATTAAAACCAAAGGTCCCGGTAAAATACGCGATTTCCGGATAACGTGCTACCTGATCTTCATCCGTATTGGTGGATTTATACCCTGTCTCTGCACAATGTTCCTCCCATGTCATGTCGTAGTAGCTGTGGAGTCGGGTGATTTCCTCCGGGGTCAGTACATCGCGGTAAATCTGGACGGTGGATAGCAGATCGGAATAGCCTACCCACGCGCCTAACGATTCGGCCACATAACGGATGGGCACGTAAGTCCGTTCCTCCCGGATAATTGCCACCGTGTCCATTTTGACGGTGTTCGTGCTACTGTCCTGCGTCACCGTGATCGTATCCCTGCCAATCGGCACATCGATGATAATGCCATCCTGTTCAATCACAGCGGTTTGCATTTCTTGGTTCCAGTTTACATCCGCGCCCATAGTCTCAGTAACGGCCCGTAACGGTATCATAGTCCGGTCGTTTTCGTCAATAAACGGTTTTGCGTCCGGAAAAATGACGACTTCGCCGTTGTACTTTACCGTCAGGATGCTGGAACCGATGTCACTTCCCGCCGTGGTGGTTGCGTCGGTTTCGTCAGTTGTGCTCGCTGCCGCCGCGCCGGTCAGGCAAAAGGTACTGACGAGCATTGCGACAGCCAGTAACATTGAGATTCTTTTCTTCATAATGTACCTCCAATAATTTTGTTTTAAGGTATTACCGTATATCATCACCTCCTTTCAATCACAAGCACGATCATCTGGAAGGCGATATATGCGGACGCGATATAGGAACATAGGGGGATGTGTCGCTTTACCGGCAGATGCCGAACAAGGCCGTAGACCACAGCACTTATCCCGGCCAGAAAAATGACTAACGCCAGTTCCATCAAGCCGCAAGAAAAGCCAAGAGCACAAAACAACTTGAAATCGCCTCCGGGGATATTGCTCTTTGTAAGCTGTGCTGCTGCAAACAACAACACAGCCGGGACGACTAACCCCATTATACTCGTTAAGAGAGAAAATCCAAATAAAACACCTATGGCGGTCAAAATAATTGGGACAGCATCGGGAATCTCCCGCCTTTTGAAATCAACTACGCCGCCGTAAATCAAAGCGGCGGTGCTTATCAATACAGGCATATAGATCATCCTCCCGTCACTCCGTCCGGTAGTTGGTGGACTTTACCGCAAAGTCAAAGGTTATGTCGTCAAAGCCGTACTGCTGAAAGAGCGTCGAAAATGTGACCGTCCCTGTGACGGTCAGGTTCGGGGGTGTTGCGGTACCGGCGACGGAGCTTACGGTCAGCGTGTATTTGTCCGGCATATCGGATTCGAGATAACTGTAAAAGTCGGCTGTCGCGTCCGGCACGTCCAGATACAGGATATGGTCGGCACGGTAGGCATCCGACATGTTTTTCTCTACGGCGCTGTTGCAGCACCGTTGCAGAATGGTTTCCGCGTCGTAGTAGTTCTCATACGCCGCTCCCATCTCCATAACCAGGATCGTTGTTACCAACAGGAAAAACACCAAGCCGATAAAAATGACCGGCACACCGCCGGTCCTGTCTTTCAGAAGCTTTCTCATCATTTCCAGAAGACCTCCGACATACCGGCTACTTTTACCGTGATCGGCAAGGTTAGCACAATGGGATTCTCACCAAGCTCCAGGATCGTGATTTTGTAACTGGCCGTAAGGGTCACGCTGAAGCTCTGCCTGAGTTGGATTTTTCTGCCGCTGAAGTACACAGCATCAACCTGAACATCAATGTCCTCCAAACCAGAACTGGCCATGCTGTCCATGAGCTTCCTGGTTTCTGCCTCGTCGTATACTCCTGTAATTTCGATACTGCGTACCACGCGGCGGCACATGTAGCTTGCGTTATAGTATTGCATGATGTAGATCAGGGCAGACACCAGCACCGCGAAAATCAAGACGAGCATGGCAGTTGTCATCAGGAAGGAAACCGCTTCATCGCCTTTTTTCTGTCGCAGCAGACCTCTGACCTTCTTTACAACCGCCATGCTGCCATCCTCCTTTACCAGTTGCCGTTGAGCTTATCCGCCATGCTGTCGAACATGTCGGAGAAAAAGCCGGGGAAAAACTGATTGACCGCCACAATGAGCAGGCCGACGATGACTACGCCCACGATAATGCCGCCGATAGTACTGGTTGCAATCTCCCCCCTGGTGTCTGTCAGGGCGGCAACTGCCTTATTGCCGGTGCTTTTGATCTTTTTTCTGATGGAATGGCCTAAGTTTTTCATGTTGATCGTCTCCTTTACAAAATTGAATTGAGGTTATTGATAACGTACACGACGAGGACATACAGAATCATGGCGATACAGACGGCAATGGCCGGGTAATACGTTCTGCGCATTTTGCCCGGCCTGAGTGAGAGTTCTTTTCGGATGTTTTCCTTGGCCGCGCGTGCCATATCGTCGGCCATATATGCCAGTGTTGCCGTTTGGTCGATGCCCATGTTCATATCGCGGAGTGCGCTGCACAGCCGGAACGCTTCCGGTGATCCAAGGCGGCTTTCAAAATGAGCGAGAGCAGTTTGGACGTTGCCGGATTGTATTTCAGCCAGCAGGATATCCAGCTCGCCTCCGAGCTCCGGCCCCGCGACTTTCCGGTATGCGCTGATGACGTTGCATAAATCACGGTCACTTTGCAGGCTGCGGCAGATCGTCCGTACAAATCGGGGCATTTCCTGTGAGATGATAAAATCCTTTTTCCGGACCTTTGCGTTCAGTACATCACGCTGCTTCATCAGGAGATAGATAGTAATTAAGAGTGCAACGACGATGCCAAGGTAAAAACGGAAAAAGAAACATAGCACCGTCAGTACCGCGCCGAAAGCAACGACAAGTATCTTTCGGGCTGTGTATTCCTGCGGCGTCATTTTCAGTTCTGCCGTTGAGAACATTTTAATTAACTTTACTGTTGTGGCTTCATCCACATAGACGAGGCGGGCGGTCACCGCAAGAAGCTGTTTCAGCGGAAAAGCCGTCCAGATATCAGCCCGTTTGCGCCCCCATTTTGACATTTTGGAGAGCGTCCGATGCCCGGCAGACGAGCCACCCGCATGTGCTGTGCTGACCGTTTTCAAGCCGAAGAACAACAGCAGCGCGACGATAAGCAAGGTTACTGTAATGGTCATATCTCAGCCCCCTTACATCAGAAGCGGCCGATTGAGCTTGACCGCTTGAATCAGCGAATACACCACAGCCGCCAGCAGCAGGACAAGCAATGCCTGCCCCGGCAGCGTTGTGACAAGGGCCAGATATGCGGGCTTCATTAAGATTCGGAAGATCACCGGCGCGGCAAAGATCAGGAGCAACACGGTGAAATACTCGCGCCATATGGCGTACATAACGGTATCCATCTCGCGCTGCGCCTGATGCACGTCGATCATCGCATCTATGACAGACATAGTGACATATTTCATTCTCCTGTCATCCTGAGCGAGAATCAACACATCAACCCACTGAGCAAAGTAGATGTTATCCACCTGAAGTTCCATCCGGCGCAGGCCGGTCTTGACGTTGCCGTTGATGAGATTGACAAAAGTCAGGAAGTCCCGGAACGGAGCCGGGTACTCCAACAGATCGATATTATCACGCACGGATTTTATAAAATCCTCCGTAACGATGTAGGAGTTGGACAGGAGCATCATGGACGATTGCAGTTTATCAATACGTGAGCTTTTGGATTGCGCCAGCTTGTATTGCAGGTAGAGCAGCGGGCTGAGCGTGCCAAGGAAACCAATTGCTACCGCAAAAAAGGTTTCTTGAAAGAATGCCTTTCCGATGGCCGCGCCGCCCAACGCGCCGAGGCCGGTTAACAGCCAATAAATCGTTTTGGGTATCTTCACGTCTGTAATTAACTGACGTCGCTTTTGTTCCAACCGCGCGAGCTTTGTAAAAGGGGTCTGCTTCCTGAGCTTCAGGGTTCCGAATTTTTTCTCGCGCCTGCGTTCAGCGGCAATCCCTTCATCCAGGCCGCTGATGAGGAAAATCGCCGCAGTCACAAGTAGAAACACAGCGAGATAAACCAGATTAATGTATGTCATTTTTCGTTCACCTCCGGGTTGGTGTCTGGGAACAGGCGGTACAGTTCCGCTTCCGGCGCGCCGTTGTCACGCAGGCGCGCAAACAGCTCCGGCGATATAGTCCCGACTCTCTGATGGGAGCCGTGGACTTTCACGACATGCCCATGTCCATCGCGCTCCGTCTCGCTGATAACAAACTTAAATAGCAACCGGCCTTTAAGCTTCCCGGCTTCCACGCCGGTTGCCTCAAAGATTTCCATGTATTTACGACTGTTGTCCTTGAGCTGCTTTTTGAACACCATGATCGGCCACGCGCCCGCGCACATCTCCAATAGGCGTTCGTCGGACAGGCCGGTCTGCGCCAGATGGCACATGGACACAAGCCGCCGATAGGCGTCGTGAGCGCTGTCGGCGTGGAATGCGGTAAGAATGGTATGTCCGGTCTGCCCAGCCACTGCTGCCTGATACGCGGCGGCGTCCCGAACCTCGGCGGGAACAATCAGGGATGGATGAAATCGCAGGGAACTGACGATCAGGTCCAGCATCGTGATCGGGTTGGGTGGGTCCTTGGTGACGCTGTAAAGTACCCGTGCTGGTCTGCCGTTTTCTTCATCATAGGCGGTCAAACATAATTCTCGGCTGTCTTCGATAATAAACACGCGATTGTTGTAATCGTCATTTCTGCGGATGTACTCGTTGAGAAGGAACGCCTCATCGGTGGTTTTTCCGGAGCCGGTACTGCCCGTCAGCCCGACGGAGACACCGTTGCACAAGCATACAGTTAGAAAGTCCAGCATATCCGCAGACGCGGAACCGGAATCCAAAAGCTGCTCACGGGTGATCTCGCTCCTGTTTTGCTTACGGATGGATGCAATCACGCCGCGATCTTGAGGCACCACAGGAGGAATCACGGCTGATATACGGGTACCGTTCCCGGTATAACTGTCCACACGCGGCGTCTGTGAATCCAAAATCATGCCGCCCATGCGTACCATCCGCTTGACAATATCCAAGGCCGCCGTGTGCGAGGAAAACGCTTCTTTGTCATAGAGATATTTGATATGATCTGGGTAATTGATCTCGATCACATCGTAGCCGTTGACGTTGATTTCCTCCACGTTCGGGTCGTAGAGGTAGTCGGTAAGAACGCCAAGCCCGGCCATGTCCTGATAGATTCTCTCGATCAGCTTTTCCCGGTCAAACTCCTTTCCGACCAACTCTTGAACACAATATTTCAGGATCAGCATTTTTAGGGTTTTGGCGGCTTCGGGATTGCCAAGAGCGGAGGAAAGCTCCGCTGAGTGCTTTTCCGCAATGATGGTGCGCACGTTTTCAAGGAGCTTCTGATAATCAAAGCCGCCGCTTTCTTTTGTCTGCTCCGACACGACATCCCTCGCTTGCAGGATGGATAGATATTCATACGCCGTGATACTCATGACTGCATCACCCCATACAGTCGGTTGATGGCTCTGGAATATGCCCGGCCTTTCCTGCCGGACTGCCCAAACAAAAACCGCCCTTCGCTTTGAAGCAGGCAAGCCTCCTTCATGTATGGGATTCTGACATCCGGTATGCATTTCAGCAGCTCATACAAGGCGGCGTTGTCAAGGGCCTGAGAGACTTCAGAACCAACATATACGGTTTTGCTCCGTACTGTCTGCAAGGCCTTTTTGTTCGCCATGTGCCACAGAACGCATGAAACCTGACCGCCCATACACAGGAGGACTTGATCCGCTTTGTTCAGCGACCACGCGGCAATGAGATTATCCGGCTGAGAAGGACAATCCACAAGAACGAAATCAAAGGTGATACGCGTCAGATCCAGAAGCCGCTTGGCCTGTTCGTCCGAATAGTCGTTGTCAAAGGTGTCTGCTGAAACCGGCATGGCCAGCACGTAAAACAGTTCGTTTATTTTTGTAACAGTCCGTCGGATTCCCTCATTGCCTCTCAGCGCCGCCCGAAGGCTGCGGTCTTCCTTTATTTCCACTCTCAGTATTGCAGACATTTCGCTATGTGCCGCCGGAGATATGAGGCAGACTGTTTTGTCTCCCTGACTGATGGCATGAGCAAGGTTAACCGCGAGCGTTGTTTTTCCAGACTGCGGAGCGCCCCATATTGCACAAATACTCATGGTTGTGTCTCCGTTTCCCGGAGGGTCAAGTGCAGGGACTTATCTTTTTCAAGCCCAATCAACACCTTTGCCTGCTGCTCATTCACGATGAAAACAACATAGGCCGGAGCAAAGTCATAATCCGAAGGATCGGTATCGGGATTAGTCTTTTTCTCGGCGTCCAGATCGTCCAGCGACACCAACTTTTCATTTAGCACCTCGTACACGATTACGCCCGTCAGCACCTTGCTGACCACGGTGGAACCGCTATCGTCAGTGTAGCCGTATACGTCCACGGCATCGCCCGTCCGAAGGACACCGGCGATGCCGGAGGATTCCGACGGCAGGCCGATAGTCAGAAGATACGTTCCATCGGACAGGCCGTATCCGGTCCTTTTTTCATTTTCCTCATAGGCTTCTTCAGATATAAAGCGGCTCCGCCAGAGGTATTCTCCAGCATAGACCGTGTCACCTGCAACGAGCCCGACAATTTCCGATTTATCTTTTACAACGTCATTTGGGAGACTGTAGGAGCCGATTTGCGAGGTGGTCAGCATATCGTCTGTAATGACAGTGCCAAATTCCACGGTTTGCTTGAGTATTACGATTTCCACTGTGGAAGATTGGGAACCGTACAGTCTGGGGAGTAAACCAAAAGCAAGTACCCCGGCCAATAGCAAACACATTGCGCCGAGAAAAAACTTGTTTCTGAAAAGTTTTAGCAATCACATTCACCTGCTTCCTTGTAGCTTTCCGGTATCGTTTTGCGCTGTGGGCGTTTTTTTCAAAGACGGATGCGTTTTATTATTTCAAGAATCGTTGTCCGCTGAATTAAGATTGGCAGAAACAGACGGCGGCTGGCTGCCGCTCCACGGGAATCTAACCCCGGCCCATACTTGTGGGTGCGCCGCGCAATGCTTTGAGGGCGTTCAACGCGGGAGTCTCTTTAATCCGGAAGGAAGGTCTTGGCTCATACGCAGCCACGCGCATTTTTCGGCACAGTATTACTCGCTCCGCCCATGGGGCATCTTGGCGTACCTGCCGTACAGCTCGCATCCAACCGGTTTCGTATCCGTCTGCCATATAAAGCGCATAGCGCGTTGTCAAAGAACATATTTAAGGGCTGTGTATCAGCCGGGAAAGGCTCTTTCGCTTATAAAGGGCCTTTCCTCGCGGATGCACAAGCAGCCCGCATCGGGAACGTGGAAAGGGAGAAGCGCGTTCCCGAACGGGCAAGGGCTTATGCTATTTTTTGAACGTCAAAGCTGAGGATTCTGGTAATCAACTTGGTTTCCAGCCTGCGCTCCATTGCCTCGTCGACGCAGAGGTGCGGATTGCCGTTCTCATCGTAAAGCGTTCTTGTGGCAAGGGCCGCGATGTAGCGCTCATAGTGCTTCAACACGGCGTTAATCGCATCCACGTCGCCGGAAGCGGCCGCCTCGATGGTTGTGTAAGGCAGCAAAACGGAAGCAGATTTAGTCGGATTACTCGCCATTGGTATGGACCTCCATTCTTTCTCTCATTTTTGTGATAGAGCTTGTCCGTCTGCGCTGTACGGTGCACCGCACCATGTTCAGCTTTTCTCCGATTTCACGGTCGCTCATGTCGAGGAAATAGGATAAAAGCACGATTTCGCGCTGTTCGTCCGACAGCGAGGACAATGCCTCCGCAAGACGATCGTCCCGAATTTCGACATGGTGCCCCTGAACATCGAAGTGGTACTGTTCTGACGGATACTCGTCCAGCACGCATAACCGCTCCATCTGGTCCTCCGACAGCTCGGAAAAGGACACCTCATGCTCGGCCAGCCTGGAAAGTTCACGTATGTAGTCACGGGCTTCCTCGCGCAGTATCTTTTTGCAAAAGCTGTCAAACTGATGCCTGACGGTTTTCTTTTGGGATGTTGTAAGCTCCAAGAGTTGTTCACCTCCTTCCCGAACCGCGGGAGGCGGCTTATTTCCCCTTTCGCTTCTATCCCGTTTGGGAAAGGTGGTTTTGCGCAGTTTTTCAAAGAAAACTTGAAAAAAAATATAAAAAAATTCCTCAAAGGCACAAAAACCTCTGAGGAATCAAAATTATATGAATGATAATACACATAACAGGTGAACTGTAATACACCTATAACATCCGTTTTTACCCAGGCCAGGATTTCTCTTTTTTTAAGAAGAAAGCCTTATCAGGAATTGTCCAACAGGGCGAGAGTTTATTGTCCCCTTATTCCCATCTCCTATTTAGTTTCATGACGAACCTCCTTTGAGTGAGTTAATCTTCACCATTAGGTGAGCTATATGGATATTTATGTGAGCCTCAATACACGTTACACTATTATCGAGGTGAACTACAATGCATTATTTAGACCAATTCAGCACAGCTGTCCGCACTGCGCGTCAGGAAAAAGATCTTTCTCAGCGGGCCTTAGCCGGCAAATTGAACATGAGCCACCGCACAATCTTAGATCTCGAAAACGGGAAGAGCAGCCCCCGAGCTGAAACTGCTTTTATTCTTGCATCAGAGCTGGACATTAGTATTGATGCAATCTTATTCGATGAGGGCTCGGTTGCTGTGAGTCCAGCCGTACTTGAATTTTTTTCTGGTAAAACGCAAGAAGAATCAAGCCGTTATATTGCTTTATGCCGACAAGCCGAGTCATTGAGGAAATAAAAAATTTGGATTCTACATATTTTAAGTTTCTTGGCAAAAGAAAGAAAACGGGGGATGATGAAAATCCATACGTTACTCTGTGCGTGTAAGGCTTTGTAAATCGCAGCTTTTCTGAATCTTCTCCAGCATTACGTGTATTTTTGTCGCAACAACTATCTTTGCTTTTTGCAGTAATTTCTCAACGGTTGCCACCTGTTCGGCAGTTCCAAACGTAAGTATCTGTGCCGCCGATGATACTTGGCCCTCTCAGGTATTGTCCTGATCGGCAGCGGTATTAATCAGAGACAGCGTTCGGTTCATAGAAGCGGATACCCAAAAGTACGCTCTTGATCGCCGCGAATTCGCCGTTGTAATCGTAGTGCAGGCTGACGCGCATATCTCCATCAGCCATAACGTTCAGTACGGAGGTAATTTCCCGGATATATGATAGATACGTGTTAAGGCGCCCCGCCGCCATTCCAGAGGCGCAAAGCTGGCCAATTTCATCCTGCGAGATATATTTTTCGTCGCTCGCCACGGAAAGATCCCTATCGACGATGCATCCCAGCGCGGTGGATATGCATCCAGTTTTTTGCCTAGCGGAATGGATATGAGAATGCCAATAATCATTTGAGCTGAATGCCACAACGGTTTTATCAATGGCGCTGCGGTTGTCCTAATAGGCCTAGATAGTAAAAATCAATAAAACAATAAAAACATGTCCTGGCTCTGTCATAAAGGCAGACTCAGGACACGTTTTTTTGCAACCAGGCTATCATAATGGTTTTCGCCATATTAGACCCTTTGGCTTTGCGTCCCCGATTTTCACCGGGTTTGCCATTTTCTCTATTAACTTTTTATATAACACTATAATATATTGATTTTTAGTAATGCCTTAATAATCACTGCTATAACAGTATCCCAAACCGTAAAAACAACACAACTGAACATAGTAGTTGCAATATTACTTTTTCTCGTGACATAGCTCTCAATCAAACGTATAGAGGTAAATATCTATCTCTATTGTGCTATTTATATTTACAGAGCAACCCTAAGTGTCACAATCAAATTTCGTGTACTTACGCTTGAATAGGATACCGAGCGTATTGGGCCCACAATGGTTCGCAACCGTGCATCCCGTTTGGGTTTCAATGATCTCGTCAAAATGGGCATATTGTCGAATGACCTCTTTTACTTTTGCAACGGTCTGCGCGGAACACATGGGATGCGTGATAAAGACCCTGCTACAGTCGATGTCCTGCTTGATATACAGCCTATCTTTTACATAGTGTTCAAGACAGGTCTCAAAGCTGCCCCTGTATTTTTTCCCGACCTTCATTTTCCCGTCAATGACTTCAATGCACGGTTTTATCTGAAGCAATTTTGCTCCGATAGCTTCAAGCCCCGAACAGCGCCCGCCCTTATGTAAATAATCCAAACGATCAATCACAAAGCTTGCATCCACCCGGGTAATCGTTTCCTCCAGCCTACGGCAAATTTCCTTCGGTTCCACGCCGTCCTTTGCCATTGATGCGGCGTCATAAACGATATGCCCACTTCCGCTAGAAAGATTGCGCGAGTCAATCACATAAACATTTGCAAAGTTCTGTGCGGCCTGAGTCGCGTTCTGATAACAGTAGGAAAAACCAGATCCGATGCAAATATGGATAACCGCCTCGTTTTTCGGTGAAAACTCTGAAAAGAAATGCTCATATTCATAAACATTCACGGCTGCTGTCTTGCATGTTTTTCCTTTCTCGTCCACATATCTGAATATGTCCGCAGGCGTGATGTTCACGCCGTCCCGAAATGCTTTGTCATCCACAAGAATGCATAGTGGCATCAACGTAATGCCCCTATCGATTAAAATCTCCGGAGAGAGGTCACAAGTACTGTCCGCAGTTATTTTAATCATGTTCGTTACACCTCTTTTGATCGGTTTTTTTCGCGTACCTCAACTTTCTCTTCATCAGGTATATATTCCAATATTTCTCCGGGCTGACAGTCCAAGGTTTTGCAAATTATATCCAAAGAAGAAAAACGAATCAGTTTGGTCCTGTTTGATTTTAGGGCTGAAAGATTAGACCTTGTAACGCCGGCCTTTTCCGCAAACACAGAAAAGGGTATATTTTTTCGCATTAGTATGCTTTCAAGCGTTACAGCGATGGGCATGTCAACCGCACTCCTTTAAATAATCCACCAGGCGGAATCAACCGTTTTTATCCGTAGTCAACACTATGCTTTTCAGTTTTTGCCACGCATCGTTATACCTTAAAGACTTCAATTTCGGAAAGGCGCGGGCAAGCCTGGTGTCCTGGAATCTGCCTACATTAATCAGCTTTTTGATTTGCTCGTTATAAAACTCGCTTTCCTCGAATTTATCAAACAGGGCGTTTTTAAACTCCCCCGCGCGTTTAGCGTATTGATCTATGAAACGGTCAAGGGCGAATTGTATTTCCGACAGTCTGCCGTTGAGATGAATCAGATGCCGCACCGTGATATATAGATCGAGCATGACGACAAGAAAAATGATGACGGCGGCAGAAACCAGCGCCCAATCTGGCAACTGATTTGTGAGGGCCCCGACAAAGGGATGAATATACTTTATCAGCAACACCGACAGAAAGCCGAAAACCACTGCCCCCAGCAGGCAGACCCGGCCCTGAAAGTTGACACGATGATGGGAATAATCCCACCATTTCGCATGAAACAGCTTTTCAAGTAGCACGGCCGTAATATATTCAACCGTACAGGTTAAAAGCATGCCAGTAAAAAACAGAATAATAATATTGTCCGCTCTCTGATCCAAAAAAAATATGGAGGCTAAAGCACCAAAACCGTATACCGGACATACCGGGCCATTCAAAAATCCTCGATTCACAAGGCTGTGTTCATCTATGGAACAAATGGCGGATTCATAAACCCATCCCAAAAAGCTGTATGTAATCAGCCATAAAAAATACTGTGATAAAAGAATCAAATAATGACACCTCAATCTTGGGTATGGATAAAACTATGTCTCTTTTGTAAATTCGATATGACAGTTAAACCGGGTGACAATGACTGTTTCTTTTCCTCTTGCTGCACGTAATTTTTGCCCACAGTCCGGGCATTTGAAATATTTGCAATTCTGGAAGTCTCATTTTATCGTGTTTTTCGTTTAAAAACTATTTTTCGCTGCCAAAGAAAAACAACGCGATCACATCAGCGCCGGTATGAGCCCCGATAATCGGCCCGATATTGCTGATTACTACATCCTTTACGGCAAACCTTTGCTTAACCATAATTGAAAGGATTACCGCGTCATTGAAGCTGTCTCCGTGACCAATAAAGATTGTCTGCTCTTTCGGTTCAACACAGAATTTCTCCATATGACCAGCAAGAGATTCAAGCGATTTGCGGCGGCCTCGTGCTTTCTCCCTCAGAATAAGATGACCTTCCTTGTCAACATGAAGAATTGGCTTAACAGAAAGCATAGTGCCAAGCACGGCGGAAGATGCGCTTACCCGCCCCCCGCGTTTTAAGTAGTTCAGGTCATCTACTGTAAACCAATGACACAGGTGATTGCGGTTTTGAAGCACCCAATCATGCAGCTCGTCTATGTCTAACCCTTCATGCTGTTTAAGTGTAGCATGGTATACAAGCATGCCCTGTCCCGCGCTGGCACAGCGCGAGTCCACGCAGTATATCTTTCGCCCGGGATACTTTCCCATCAACTCTTCTGCGGCTATTACCGAAGATTGATACGTGCCACTCAACCCAGATGAAAAGGCTATGTAAAGAATATCCAGCCCATTCTTTAATACAGGCTCGAAGTAATCTAAAAACTTCGAGTTGTTGATCTGCGACGTTTTAGCTATATTCCCCGTGCGGAGCATTTCATAGAATTTGGAATATCCAAGCTCTCTGCCGTCAGGGTAATGCTGATAGCTTTTGCCATCTATTTCAAAATTCATAGAAATAACGGAAATATGATGATCGTTTACAAGCTCCACAGGAAGGTCGGATGCAGCATCGGTGAAAATAACATAATCGTTTTTCATAAAAACCTCCGTGTACCACGGCATCCGCCTTTATGGCAAGCGGCGACGCCAGAATGATTCTCCCGCTGGAGGAGAACGCCGGTTTCGCTTAACCGGCATTCTCCTGCACCTGATCTCCGCACTTTGCGCAACTGGCGCAGCCGTGCGATTCGGCCCACAACCTGTCGGCAGTCACGGCCCAATTTTCCGCGGCATTCACACACTTGGCGCTCAGATCCTGAACGTCTTCCGGTTTTATTAAATCCGTAGAAACCGCGTCGGTTGCTTCAACTATTTCTATAAGGCGCTCCGGATTGTCCAGCAACGGGCATGGCCGCAGATGGTTGTCGTTAAAGGGCTGCTCCTTATGGTATTGCATAAACAACGGAGACCTAAGCGCCTCCAGCAATGTCTTTTTATATATGTTTGAATCCGCATAATGGGTAAAGGCACATGGTTCGATATCTCCGGCGGCATTGATATGCAAATATTTTCGCCCGCCGGCGATACAGCCCTGTACATACTCGCCGTCGTTCCAGAAATCCATGGTAAACAGCGGCTTTGTCTCGCGGAAGTGACGAACCTGCCGGTACATGAATTCTCGCTGCTCGGCAGTCACCATCAGGTCGGGAACCGCATCCGCACCCACCGGCATATAGGTAAAGAACCATGCGAATTTTACCCCTTTGTCAATCAGGAAGTCGAAAAACTCTTCGCTGCCGATTACTTCGGTGTTATAGCGCGTATAGCAAAGGGAAGCGCCAAAGGCCAGCTTTTTCTTTTTGAGAATCTCCATGGCGCGGATGACCGCCTGATAAGTACCCTCGCCGCGGCGGGAATCGGTTGCCTCTTCAAAGCCTTCGATACTGATGGCGGGTACAAAATTCTTCACGCGCAGCATTTCGTCGGCAAATTCCTCGTCAATCAGCGTGCCGTTTGTAAATGCAAGAAATTGACAATCACTGTGCTTTTCGCAAAGGCGGATAATATCTTTTTTGCGGACAAGCGGCTCCCCACCGGAATAAATGAAAAAATATACGCCCAAATCCTTGCCTTGTTTTATGATGCTGTCCAGCGTCTCGTAGCTCATGGACGATTGACTGCCATATTCAGCCGCCCAGCAGCCGGTACACTTAAGATTACAGGCGGAGGTGGGGTCCATCAGAATCGCCCACGGAATGTTGCATGCATACTTTTCTTGATTTTTCCCCTGTATGGGAAATCCGATAAAGTTTTCATTTAATATGAAGTTATTGAAAAACGCCTTTCGCACCCCGGAATCAACATCCGTCCACATGCTGAGGATCAGCTTATACCAATTGTTGTCCTTATCTTCTATGACCTTTCGAACTGCGCTTCGCTGGCCTTTCATGGTATCCTTCATATCAAAACGATCCATCCAATCCATGAGCTTCGGAATATTCTTTTCAGGATTGGAATTCAAATAAGTATACGCCAGCTTCAACCCTGTGGAACCGATTATTTTGTTCATTATATGATAAGCCCCCAATCAAATTTATCTATGATGAAAGTTTAGCATACCGAAAATTGTGAGTAATTAGACAAATACTGCTTGTGTAAAGAAACTTTACACAAGCAGATTTTTGTCAATAGAGCGCATTTTTGTTTTAGGGTATATTCAGTAGTAGATACAAATGAAATTTTGTCGAAGCGGATTTCTTATGAAAATGAAATTTGAGATGATTAATTATGGATAATTGCATGAACGAAAAGAAACTGCAAATAGCAAAAAATTCAATTAAAAAACTGGCTGAACAAGAAGGGGTCTCAGATGAATACGTGCGTATTCAACTAGAAGAAGCAATACAGAATGGTCTAGATAGCGAAGACGAAAAGAAAAAAGCTTTTTGGGAGAGCATTCCCCGCGAAAGGGACGTGCCAACCCCCGAGGAAGTAATCCTTTATATTTCTGAGCAAGTCAAGCGCAGAAGGGGGCATTGATTTTGCAATTTTGTTTAAGACGGAAAAGATGCGTAAACGCAGGATAAAGCGGAAGAAAAAAGCGAATATGCAGTAAACAAGACACTATTGTTCTATACTCAGAAGGGAGTTGTTTGGTGTTGGAATTGCAGCACAGGCTGATTATGCAGACGATCAATATAGCTGTCAGCAAAGCGATGGAAGATATGAAAAGCAATACAAGGCGAAGCATAAGGAACCTGATCGATTTAGGTCTTCTTTTTTCAACAAGTGAAAATCAGAAATGGTTTTTTAAAGCAGCCAAAAAGGTTATCACCAATCCAAGGAATCCTTATAATGCGTTGGCTGCCAGAATGATCGCAGACGTTGACAACGATACGATCAAAAAAGTCGGGCTGAACCTGGGGTACAACAGCCTGACCTATGGCGCGAACAAACTGCGGAATCGGCAGGCCGCGATAGATTGTCAACTTCCGTGGCTCTTGATTTTTGATATCTCCGGGTCTCGTCCCGATGTTTTTTCCCGGTTGGAAAAACTCGTATATGAGGGTCAGGAATTAGGCATTTACAGTTATATCTTATGCCCGCATGAAGCAGATAATATTGTCGCCCTGTGCAGGATCGCAAAGCAGTTTAACGAATGCCTGTTCATATTCAAAATATCTCCAGCCCTGATCACAGACCAAACTGCCAAAACCCTCGGTGGAATCCATAACACTGCGGTTTCCATACAGGTAGAAGCTGCGGATCTGAAGCTTGAAACCCCTGCAAACGCTTACCGGATATTAAAGCAAAATCGCTGCTTGTATGGCTTTCATGTTGCCTATAACGGGGACAATGTGAGCAACCTGACCACGCCGGAATACATTCGTTCCGCGATTAAGCTCGGCAACATGTTCGGTTTATATATTGCCGAAAACGGTGTTTCAGATGCCTGCAGGGAGGCTGTATATACCTTTGCCTGCAAGGAAAGAGGGGAACATGGGCAGCCCTTGGTCGCATTGGAATGGTTAAGCGATACGCGGAATATCAGTGAAAAAATACTGTCCGGCGGTGGATACATGCCGATTCATTTGGCCGAAAAAGCTTATGATGAATACAAAAAAATGAAAGATTCGCTCACATACTCTCTTATGGAAACGATTTGGAGCATGCAGCCCTGCACAAACTTCCAGTAATTTTTATTGATAAAGATAAAGTTTCCTTGTTGTGCGAAGGGTGGGTTAGGGGAGGCACACAATACTTATGAAAAAGCCCGCCGAAAATATTTGGAATGTACCAAACATACTTACGATATTTAGAATGGCTTTAATACCCGTATATATCGTTTTCTATAGAAAAGGAGATTATTATGGGGCCCTGGCGGTGTTTCTTGTAGCCAGCCTGACAGATTTGCTGGACGGGAAAATTGCGAGAAAGTATCATTTGGTCACCAGCTTTGGAAAGCTGATGGATCCTTTTGCTGATAAGCTAATGTGCATTACGGTGCTTTTGTCTTTCATATTTTCGGGGACGGTACAATGGGTTCCCGCGGTCGTTGTGATGGTAAAAGAGCTTTTGATGCTGTCAGGTGGGTTTTATCTGCTGAAAAGAGGCATTGTTGTTCAAAGCCAGATGATTGGCAAAGCGGCCCAATGGCTGTTTATTGCCGCCCTGTGCCTCGGTTTTTTCCACGATTATTTTGCAGGCTGGATACTGCCTCTGGATGTAATACTGCTATGGGTAGCTGTAATAATGTCGTTGCTGGCGCTGGTATTTTACGCTGTCAACGCTTTTAAATCTGCTAAAGTAATAAAACGAAAAGAAGCCGCACTTCACTGTCCGAAGCAGGGCTAAAGTGCAGAACTGAAGCAGGGGCTTTGTTATGTCCAGGCCTGCGAATAACAGGAGAGTGACGCAATGACAATAGAAAAAAGAAAAAACTTTATTATTAACATTATTTATTTCGCCCTGATCATTACCATCGTGTATATTGTAATAAAATATGTGTTAGGCTTGGTGATGCCATTTATTATTGGTTTCATAGTGGCTTTGCTTTTGAGGCCGGTCATAAATTTTGCATCCGAAAATTTGCATGTCCATACAAAGGCTGTCGCGGTTACCTTAATCCTGCTGTTCTATGGCGCGGCGGGCTTTTTTGTGTCCTGGATCGGCGTAGGGGTTATCAGTGAAATAAAAGATGGCATCATAAAACTCCCGGAAATATATTCGATGAATGTTGAGCCTGTGATAAATCAAATCTTTAATAATGCGGGAAAAATGATTGCTAAACTTGATCCTATGTTGGTTCAGGCGATTCAGAATATGGCGGCTTCTTTATCCCAATCCGCGGGGTCGGTCGTTTCAAACATTTCCTCAACGGTAATTGGGTTCATGTCATCTTCGGCATCTTCTTTACCCGGTTTACTCCTGGGAATCATATTTGCAATCATTTCATCCCTTTTTTTTGCTATGGACTACAGTAAGATTACAGGTTATATTGCAAGGCTGTTTCCGCACCAAAACCGGAATCTTTTAGCCGAGATAAAAGAATTTTCCACCGGCCTCGGTTTAAAGTATGTAAAGGCTTATGCAACTTTGATGGCCATAACATTTGCCGAGCTCGCTTTGGGTCTTTCTATTTTGAGGGTGGATAAGGCGATCCTCGTGGCCGCGCTGATTGCCGTCATCGACCTGCTGCCGGTGCTTGGCACGGGCGGCGTTATGGTTCCATGGATCATCGTTGAACTAATAAAAGGCAATATTCCGTTTGCCATTGGGCTCGCGGTACTATACCTTATTATAATTATAGTCCGTAATATATTGGAACCTAAATTGGTAGGAAAGCAGATAGGGCTGCATCCTCTCGTCATGTTGATATGCATGTATGTCGGATTAAAAATCTTTGGATTCATCGGCCTTTTGGCGTTACCTGTCACAGTAGTGATAGTAAAGCATCTGTATGATAACGACAAAATATATTTTTTCGGGCAATAGCCGCATCAAGGAGGCTATAGTCGCATGTATTATGATATATTGCCTTGGACTAACAAAGAATGAATTTTTCAGTGCATTTTTCAGCATGAGATAGCACTCTCAGCTAAAAGATAGTAAGAATGACTGCCCACTTAAAATAACCGATTTTCACAGAAATGACGGTGTATTTTCAAACGAAGATACACCCATTTTATTATGCGCGTGTCCAGTGAAGCCGGGCGACAGCTTACCGGTAAAAGTCCAATACTTGGTAATCGCAAAGGGGCTGGATATCTTGACTTAAAACCATTTTTAAATGTTATATATTCGATCAATAATTCGGTAATACTAATAGGAAAATAATCCAAGAAAGGAGCTGACCTTATTGTTTCTGGGATTTATCATTCGCAAATTACGTTTTTTAAATAACAGTAGGCGTTCTGTATGCGATAATTCCACTGAAAATCATAATAGCGTGCCGAAACAAGAGCCCAAAATAAAAAAGCAGCTCTCTAATAACCTGGACTGTCTGAAAGAAATGCTCAGCGGCAGCAGCGATTTAAAAATACATCCATTCCGATTCGGGCCAGACGGAAAATTCACAGGCACATTAGCATTTATTGACGGTCTGGTGGATAACCCTACTTTGACCGAAGCAATTCTGCGTCCAATCATGAGCTGGCGGCCTGACGGCAAAACGCTCCCGGAAGCGCAGGAGCTGGCGGATGTGTTTGCTCAGGTGGTATTGTGTGCCGGCGACGTCAAGGAGGCTTCGTTGCTGTCGGAACTCGCCTCGGGATGCTTGGCAGGAGATACGGCGGTCCTTCTGGATGGCTGCCCGGCCGGATTAGTCGTAAGTACAAAAGGTTGGGACAAGCGCAGCGTTACCGAGCCCCAATCCGAGACAGTGGTACGCGGCCCGCGCGAGGGATTTACCGAAAATCTGCGCACAAATACGGCGCTGATCAGACGCAAGATTAAGAATGGGCGGCTTTGCGTAGTCAACATGACTGTGGGGCGGAAAACACGAACCGATATATGCCTAATGTATTTAAGCGGAGTGGCAGACCCCAAAGTGGTGGAAACAGTAAAATATCGTATAGACCATCTGGATGTAGACTCAATCCTGGATTCAGGCTACATTGAGGAATACATTGAAGACGCACCCTTTTCTCCGTTTGCCACCGTTGGGAACAGCGAAAAGCCCGACGTGGTGGCGGGCCGTTTGCTTGAAGGCCGCGTCGCAATCGTAGTGGATGGCACACCGTTTGTTCTGACTGCCCCGATGTTGTTTATTGAAAGCTTCCAGACAGCCGAAGATTATTATACGCGTCCGCTTTACGCCAGTATGATGCGGATAATACGTTTCTTTGGCTATTTTATCACGGTATTCGTACCAGCCATTTACATTGCGATGACGGCCTTTCATCAGGAGCTGATCCCCACCACACTGCTCTTTACCATCGCTAACGCACGTGAAGGAACGCCCTTTCCGGTTTTTTTGGAAACATTCATCATGATATTTACCTTTGAAATCCTGCGCGAGGCTGGAATCCGGCTGCCGCGCCCTGTCGGACAGGCAATCAGCATCGTGGGAGCATTAATTATGGGAGATGCAGCCATATCGGCAGGTCTGGTCGGCGCACCGGTGGTGATCGCCGTGGCAATCACGGCGGTGGCCGGCTTTCTGGTACCCAATCAGAACGATTCGGCATCCTTACTGCGGGTTATTATGATGGTGTTGGCTGCATCTGTGGGTTTTTACGGTTTGTCAATGGGGTTTCTGGCTGTACTGCTCCATCTCGGATCATTGACCTCATTCGGCGTGCCTTATTTTGATGGCTTCGCCTGGACAAGCAATCTACAGGACTCGGTGGTGCGGATGCCGCTTTGGTCCATGATACGACGACCAAGGGATATCGCGTGCGGCGACATAAAACGTCGTCATTTCTTCATTCCGCCCATGAGGCCGTATGCATCGCAGGATGAGGATGATTTTGAAGGAGGGGGCGAGCATGAATAGACGGATAAGACTGGTTGCTTCTGTTATACTGCTCCCGGTACTTATAATGTTATTATCCAGCTGCTGGGACAACCATGAGCTGGATACGCTTTTCATTGTCACGGGTGTTGCGCTGGACAAGGCCGACGACCCCGAGCAGTTGGATATTACCCTGCAAATCGGCAAGACCAAGTCAAATACTTCCGGCTCGGGTGAATCCAATTCGCAGCAAGACTCTACCATTCTGCTCAAAACTACCGCTTATACAATGATGGAAGGACTGATGGAATTTAACAGGGACAGCAGCCGCACCTTGCTCCTGCAGCACAACCAGGTGCTGTTGCTGGGATCGGCGCTGGCCGAACAGGGTATCAAGGACCGCATTGACCTGTTCCTGCGCGATCATGAGGCGCGTATGGAGGTTCTTGTGATGATTGCCGATGGACGCGCGGATAAAGTGCTTTCCGCAAAACTGGATCAGGAAAAAATCTCCGGTATGTTCCTGGCGCGCGAAATGCAGGACCTATACGCTGTTTCGCCGTATTATAAGATTCGTATGCTGGATTTTGCATCCCGGCTGCGGGACGGAATAACCTCACCAGTAGCGCCTATCGTTGCAATGGAAGAAACGGACAATAAACAGGAAATAAAGTTTAATGGCTTTGCAGTGTTCAAAGATGGGAAAATGATCGGGCGCTTAAACAACGACGAAGTAATGGGCTATATATGGGCAATGGGAAACGTTAAGAAGTGCGGGGTCGTGGCAGACTGCGACATGGGCAGAGCGGTGTTTCAAATCATCAATTTGGATACCGAGAGAGACGTAACTCTTCGGCCGGACGGCGTTGTCCGGGTCACGCTGTCTGTGAACGCTACGCTCAATATCGGTGAACTGCGCGGCTTCAAAGGGAAAACATCTCAGGATTTAATGCGCTATCTTATTGACCTGGCGCAAAGTGAAATCCGGCGGAAAATCACTGATACATTTGAAACAACACAGACATTAAACGCGGATATCTATGGGATCGGAACATCGGTGCACCGCAAATATCCGAAAGAATGGAAAGAATTTAAAAACCGTTGGAACGAACTCTTTCCGGATACTGAACTGGACGTTCAGGTTCAAGTGCATCTGCCGACAACGGGTCAGATTATAAAATCTATGGAAATGGAGGAAACACGCCGTGAGGATTGATAAAGGACAGATTTCGGGCACTCAATTCATGTTTTCGGTGGCTTGCTTTATTCAAGCCTCAGCGCTGTTGGCCACCTTTATTTCAACCGTTACACTGCAGGATTCGTGGCTTGTGTTATTGTTCGGAGCTGTGCTCTGCCTGCCTCTTATATGGTTGTACCGGACTCTGATGGTTATGTTCCCGGACCAGAATCTGCTGCAGATTCTGGTTGAGGTGTACGGTCCGGTTGTGGGTAAAGTTATCGGGGTAGCCTATATATGGTTTTTTTTCACGCTGGCTTCGCTCAACCTGACGGATCTCGGAAATTTCACAAAGCTAACTATCATGCAGGAGACTCCAAACATGGTGCTGGCGCTTATGTGCGTACTGGTTTCCGCCTTTGCGGTTCGTAACGGCATAAAACTGGTTACAAGATATAGCACTTTGTTTGCGGTTATTACATTTATTTTATTGAGTATTGGTATCATACTTATACTCAACCAAATTAAGCTTGAGAATTTCCTGCCCATGTTCGACCAGCCGTTTGGTAAATATGTACAAGGCATTCATATTATCTCCACAATACCGTTCGGAGAACTGGTAGTGTTTTTGATGATCCATCCCTACGTAAAATTATCGCGCCGCAATACCACGAAGTATCTGCTCTTGGGATTTGGGCTCGGCGTAATTACCATTCTGGGAGTATTGCTGCCGAATATCGGGGTATTAGGAAACTTGCTGGACATATTCACACTCCCAACCCTGGTGATACTGCGTCTGGTCAATCTGGGAATGGCGCTGAGCCGTATGGAAATTATATTCGCTGTTATTCTCGTTATGCTGCTGTTTTTTAAGATTACTTTACTGTATTATGTATCGGTGCTCGCAACTGCGCAGCTTTTCAAAGTGAAGGCATATCGGCATCTCGCATTGGCGGCAGGCGCACTGATAATCGCCTACGGATTCACACTGTACCCCTCTCTGGTGGAACATGCCGCGTCCGCTCAAGAAATAACCCCCTTTCTTTGGACTCCGTTTGAGATTCTGATTCCACTTTTAACCTTTTGTATTGCCAAACTGCGAAAGCTGCCCAAGACATCTAAAGAAATGGCCAAGGAGCAGGAGGTTTAGTGCATGGTATTGATATTGACAGGCTTTACCCTGATTGCATTAATAGATCTGATACCCTTAATACGGCAGCACGCTAAAAGTGGTATCGCTGCATTTAGCATAGTATTTATAACAGCGCTGACGCTGGCGATTCTCCAGATAAACAAAGTAGAGGTACCAAGCGTACTGATTCTGCTGGGTGATGCATTGAAGGCTTTGGGGATAAGCTATTAGAAATCAGCAAACAAGCAGTTATGAAATAGTTTCAGGCTTTCTTGTTTCTCCAATGCTCTTCACGGCTAGAACAAATAGCGAGCGTATGGTCTGAAACATAAATCTCCTTGTTTCATCATCAATTTCTTTCATTGCGCTAAGCACAGCATAAGCTCTTTTCTGCCAATCTCCTGTCAGGTCATAAAATGTGGTAGCGTTTGTCGCCTGGATAATCTGAAAAAGGGTATTCACAAACAGTTCCCGTTTCTCGTCGTCAAAGGAGTTAACCCATTGGTTGAGCGTCCCGTTCATATAGAGCGCGCTTTTTTTCACCGATTGCGCGTATTGAAAATCATTGCCGTCAACAAGCCATGAAAAAGGATCGTGCTGCATGAGCCAGATGCGGTTGCTTTTCACTACGGAATAGTTTTCTTGCTGCTGCAAAAGCATCCCGATGATAGATGACTGCGGCAGGGTCTTATGAATTCGATCTTGTATAACCCCATATTCATTGCTCAGAAAAACCTCGTCCCTGAATCCAGGCCCGTCATGGCTGAAAATCTGCGTGATCCTTTCCTGAACGGATGGGCAGCATTTTATGGAGGAATAAACCGCGATATTTCCTCCCTTTGAGTGTCCGCCGATTTTTAATTCGCATGAAATTTTGTCCGCGACGACATTCAGATAGGCAACCCCTTCTTCCTGCGACGGAACGGGGCTGATAAAGGCCATGTTAAAGTCCTCTTTCCATCCGACAAAGGATGAATCGGTTCCTCGGTAAGCGATATAAGCCGAACCGTCATCCAGCAAAAACGTAACGGCTGAAAACTGCTTTTCAATCTCGGGATCTGTTTTATTGACATAGAAAACCACTTTCATGTCACGAAACCTTGAACTGTCCGCAAGCGCAAAGAACAGGCGCTGGTTGTTTTTACTGTCCCATGTATTATGAAACAGCGCGTCTGTGTTATCCATATCCGCTATTTCTTCTATGCTCACCGGCGTCACGGCATCGGACAGGCCGGAAACGAAACCTTCAAAATTTAGATAGGCCAATTTAGATAAAATCAGGCTGTCAATCTCGTTGAATGCCCCTTTTATAAAAGGTTCGTTTTTCTCCGTTGCATAGTTAATTATGTTTTTCATATCATTCGCTCCAATTTCGGCCGGGAATATATTAAAATCGGCACGTACACCGCTAAAAATTCGAACATCATAAAAAGAAAGACATAGCGTTCATTTTGATTTTGACTGATTTTCCGCGGGCGAATTTTGGCTTGGGCTTTCAAGTTCACAAAGAATGCTTCCGTCAAATAAACTGCGCATTTTCGTCACATATTCCACCGGTTCATCTTTCATGCCATTGCTGGCCCACCTAACAAGCATACCAACAAAAGCTGTGGATATAAATTCGGTAGTAAATCCCCATTTATCTTCGTTAAATTCTGCGTTTTGGGCATTCTCTATTACTGATATTGAGATATCCCGGATGTAATCACGCAGATATTCCGGAAAAGAATTCTGCCCTGTTGTGTTGAGTGCTTTAATATAAAAAGTCTTATTCTGCCGCATATAATTACATAGATCCACCATACCGTCCAGCCAATGCTCCACCGTGTTGTAGGAACTCATGAAACGGGCGGTTTCGGTGTAATAAATCCAGTTCATAAGATCATATTTGTCCTTGAAATGATAATAAAATGCCTGCCTTGTTAATCTGCAATCTTTTACAATATCCTTCACGGAAATCTGATTGAAGTCTGTCCTTGCCATCAGTCTTTTCAAGGAATCGGCAAGGGCCTGTTTCGTTATATTTGAATCCGACATTACAAACCCCTCCCAATGCAATCCGAGGATCTGTCTTATGGTGCATCCGTCTGATGTAATTCGCTACCGCTGTTTTCGATTTGTGCTTTCCTGTCAGTACGCTTTTTTAAAACAAAGATGTTTATAAACATCTGCTGAACAATTTGATAGACATTCCCGGTAATCCAGTAAAGGCCCAGCCCGGCAGGAACTGTAAAAGCAATCACTCCGCTCATTACGGGTGAAATCAGGAGCATATTTTTTTGCATGGATGCCTGCATCTGATCGCTGCTGGTCTGAGGCGTCGCCTGCATGGAATATTTTGCGGCTATGTAGGATGTGAGGGCCGACAATACCGGAATCAAAAGCAGAAGAAAAGTATGTATGCCCGCGTCTGGATTTATATAATTGCCGGGATTCCATGCGGGTATTGCTCCAAGATTGATCCCCAGGAAATCCATGTTGAGTAAATCTTCCGGTTTCAGCAGATGGGATACCTTCTCCAACAGTTCCGTATGGCTGCTAAAATAAGAAATGATGCTCAGGTCTTTCATATGCGCAAGCTGGTCGGCCCCCTGCGGTACCATTTCATATAGCTGTCCGATTACCTCTGATGATTTCCCAACCATATACTTTAAAGGCTGCGAGATCACATAATACAGCGAAAACAAAACCGGCATCTGTATCAGCAGGGGAAGGCAGCCCCCGGCAGGGCTCACCTTATTTTCCTGATATAGTTTCATAAGCTCGGCGCTTTGCTTTTCCTTGTCGTCTTTATACTTCTTTTGAATTTCCTGCATCTGCGGCTGAAACTCGCCCATTTTTGAGGTCGATTGAACCTGCTTTATACTCAAAGGAAGCATCAGGGTTTTTATTCCCATAGTAAAAAGTATGATTGCAATCCCATAATTTTGGAACGCAATGTGATCATAAATAAATTTTAAGATGACTCCCATAGGGCCCGCGATAATATCAAACATCCTTTTTCCTTTCCTGAGAAAAGCGCGCTAATAACACAACAGGCTTTGAAGCCGACGCATATTTTTTCGTTCTCCGAAATCAAAAATCTCCATAAACGCGCAATATTTGTCCGCCGCGATGACAATGCAGGTCTCCTTATATTTAGGCAGTTTTATCGTCAAAGGCCACATATGCTTGCATATAACGTCCTGTTCCAGTTCGCTTAAATGGAAATATTGATTTGCGTTCTTAAGCGCGATATGCGGATGCTTAAAGCCATGCAACCCCTCATGCGATCCTTTAAAATGCCAGTCATACAGGAAAAAATCGTGAAGAAGCCCGCCTCTGGCCACAGAGCGATAATCTAGGCCCATCCGCCTGCAAACAAGATAGCCGCTGTACGACACATAAAGGCTATGCTCCAGACAGTCGATATCGCTGTGCTGTATATAATTTTTCATTGACCTGACCATATCATGGTCAATCAGATCACGGATACACTTTATATATTCCTGATCATCAGAGGAATCAGGCTTTAAGTGCAATTTTGAAATGATCCAATCTGCCACTTCGGATGCTCCTTTCGCGTAACGATTTTCAGCGCCTTGACCTGAACATGGAAACCACAAGCCCTAAAACAATAACGGCAGCCAGTGCCAGGCCTGTTTTGAGTACGGTAATATTGAAAATGTACATCTCGCCGCTTGTATCCGCGCTGAGGCCGGAGCTTATAAGGACTCCGGCAATGATAATGCTTACGGCAAGCAGTATAACACTGAAGGATATTCTGTTGAAAATCCGTTCCAGCCGCTTTTGAAGATTATCCATCTCTTTCATTTCAAAAGAAACGGCAAAGTCCTCATCCTCCGCTTTGCGCAGGAGGTTCCGCATGACAACCGGGAATTCGGTGAGCAGGTTCCGGTAATCGAGCAGGTTCTTTTTTATTTGGCTTTTCATCTTATCGGCCGAAAACGACTGGTATACCAGTTTTTTTGCGATGGGCTCCGCGACGACAAGGGAATTAAGATCGGGCGCCAGCTTTTCCAGCAGCCCCTGAAGCGTTCCCAGCGTTTTGGCAAGCAGCGCGAATTCATGCGGTATTTTTACATGGTTTAAAAACGCGGTCTGAAAGACTTCCTGAAGCAGTTCGTCAATCTTTATCCCGCTCATCGGCATAGTCAGGTATTTTTCGATGATTGCGTCTATATCCTTTTCAAATTTTCTAACATTGCGACGATCAGGCATCGCGTCCATATCAAGGATGGAGCTGACGACCAGGCCGGTGTCTTTGGAGGCGACACCTATAAAAAAATTAGAGATCATTTCTTTGCGGGTTTCACTCAGGCGTCCCACCATTCCCAAATCGAGAAATATGATCGTAGCGTCCGGCAGAACCTGAATGTTGCCCGGATGCGGATCTGCGTGGAAAAAACCGTCCCTGAGTATCTGATTGCATATGGACGTCGCAAGCCTCTCTGCGAGCTCTCCGCGGTCAATACCTGCCTGATCCAAGGCGTCACAATCGCTGATCTTGATACCCTCAACATATTCCATAGTAAGCACGCGTTTTGTCGTGTATATCCATCTTATCTTTGGAACTGCAACGCCTTCATCTTGGCTGAAATTGCGTAGGAAGGTATCGGCGTTTTCTCCCTCTTTCGTAAAATCCAATTCATTTTGGATCGTCTTTTCAAACTCCGCCACCATTCCACTGAAATCATAGAGTTCTCCATATTTCGTGCGATGGTCGACAAAATGCGCCAAATCCTTGAGAATATCCAAATCCAGATGGATGATGTTTTCAATATCCGGCCTTTGAACCTTTACGGCGACCTGTTTCCCCGAAACCAACCGTGCGCGATGGACTTGGGATATTGACGCCGAGGCGACAGGCTGCTCGTCGAATTCTTTATAGATATTTTCCAGATTATCTTCAAATTCAGCTTCAATGAGCGCTTTTACCCCGGAAAATGGGAAGGGCTGCACAGAATCCTGCAGCTTTTTAAGCTCCTCGGTAATATCAGCCGGCAAGATATCCTGCCTTATGCTTAAAATCTGGCCGAGCTTAACAAACGCCGGCCCCAGCTCTTCCAAAGCCAGCTTCAGCCTTTTTCCGGCCGAAGCCCCGGCAATATGAGGCGTGGCGCCGGTATCTGAAGCTTTGCCTTTTATCTTTAAAGGATACCGAAGCCCAAACCGCTCCAGCACCAGCCCGAAACCATGCCTTGTAAAAACGGCGATGATCTCCCTGTATCTTCTGGCATGAATGCGCTTATAATGCATCTTATCAACCCTATCCTGCCATCCCGCGGCATTGCGGAAGACGATCCGTTTCATCCGCGCAAACGGACGGAGCGGACGCTCTTTTGGAATTCAGACAAAGAGGAAAGGACGCATTCCAACCTTTCACAAGTCAGATAAAACGCCTTACGATTGCTCTGCGTCCTTTCCAAAATCCGCCGATTTTACAGCATCCTGAAGCAGTGAGTCCTTTACTTTGTGCCCTCGTTTTCCAGAAGTGCTTGCCGTACTTGTTCCCGTACAATTTCCCTGATTTCATCCTTTGTGATAAGGTCTTCCTTTCTTGCTACATTCACATGATCCAGAGCCTTTGTGACCTCCTCAGAAATCAGCTTTTTCAGTTCCTCTCTCTGCTCTTCGCCTTTTTGCACGAGTTCGCCTGCAAATTGACGGGCGTCTTTTCTGGTTACCTCGCCTTTACCAACCAGTTCCTCCACGAACTCTTCCACTTTTTCCCGTGAATACAGCAATAGTCCCAAGCCCAGATTGACCGATTTTTCAAATGAATTTGACATAAGAAAAACTCCTTTAATTTAATAGATTTTCCGCTAGATTAAAAGATTCAAAAGCGCTGTCCCTGTCGGAGCCGAGTATTATTTGAATGGATGTCCCAAATAGCGCGCCGAACACTAATTTTGCTATGCATTTTGGAGAATATCCTATCAAGCCTTTGTTGGTTATCGTGTCAACCGGCAGATTCCTTTCGATGATTTCCGTGATGGCGTTAAACAAGCTGTCCAGTTGTTCCCTGAAAGACGGAATCCATAAAGCCTGGGCTGTAAAATCAATAAAAAGCCTTAAAAGCTTTGGATTATCTCTAATCAGTTCCTTAAAGTATCTTACAAGAGACGCGAGTTTATCCTTTGCAGCCGCTGTAGATTTTAGAGTAGCCTCGATTTCACTTAAGTATTGATCCATCATCATATTGATGACTTCACTGAATAAATTTTCTTTATTCTTGTAGTAATATGCGAGCTGGCTCAATGCGACACCGGCCTCATCGGCTATGTTGCGCATGGACACATTCGCATAGCCATTTGTAGAAAGGCATTCATAGGCCGTATTAAGAATCTTCGCCGAAGTGTCTTCTTTATCTGTTTTTTGTTGCATTGTTACACCTCCACATAGTTCGGACGACCGTTCTAATTTTATCATATTAATTTACTTTTGTCAAACAACGAGGTTTTTTCCTCTCTATTATGAAAGAATTAACTTGGCTCCATACATTCATCTTCAATTAACGCCTGACCGCCAATCGAAGTTCTTTTTACTTTGGTTTCTACTTTATTACTCATCATGTTCCTCAATATCTTTAAAAGTTGTCAGAATTGTTGCATTACTGAAAAATTTAAATAGTTTCATTCCTGCTTACCGCCTTATATCCAAGTCCACGCACGGTCACAACCTCAAAATCGCGGTTGTCCTTAATCCGGAACATATACAGCACCTCCATAATTTATTAATGAGGCTTTCCTTCAGCCTAAATCAGGACATCTGACAATATTATTTGTCATCCCCGTCATCCTTATATTCCGCGTCGTAGGATCCAGTATCTTTGTCTACCTCAGCTTTGGAGAAATCTTCCTGGTTTATCTGCACATCCATGGTGTCAAGTATGGCTTTAAGCCTGTCACATGCAACCTTGATGGCATCGTAATTGTCCTTATTTTTAAGTGCATTTTTCAGTTCATTCATAGGTTCATCTACCTTTGGACGTTCTGCTTTATCTATTTTTTTTATTACAGCTTTGGCCTGGTAGATTAGCTGCTCCGCTTCGTTTCGGATTTCAATTTCTATCTTACGGCGATTGTCCTCGGCTGCATACTGTTCCGCATCTCTGATGGCCTGCTGTATTTCATCCTGACTCAGATTGGAGGAGGCCGTGATGGTGATGTCCTGCGCCTTGCCTGTGCCAAGATCTTTGGCGGACACATTCACAATTCCGTTAGTGTCGATGTTGAAGGTAACCTCAATCTGCGGTACGCCGCGCATGGCACGGCGGATACCCATAAGCTTGAATTTGCCAAGCGTTTTATTTTGTTTTGCCATTGGGCGCTCGCCCTGAAGCACATGAATCTCCACAGCAGTTTGAAAGCTGGCTGCTGTGGTGAAAATTTGGCTTTTGGATATGGGAAGGGTGGTATTGCGCTCGATGATTTTGGTAAACACCCCACCGACAGTTTCAAGACCGAGGGAAAGCGGCGTTACATCCAGTAGAATCAGTCCTTTTACCTCGCCTCCGAGCACGCCCGCCTGAATCGCCGCGCCTATAGCTACGCACTCGTCAGGATTGATCCCTTTAAACCCGTCTTTTCCCGTAATGCCTCTTACCGCGTCCTGGACGGCGGGAATGCGGCTCGAACCGCCGACAAGCAAAACTTTGCTCAGTTCCGAGGTTTTCAGCCCGGAGTCGGACAAGGCTTGATTTACCGGTCCCATAGTGGACTCTACAAAATGATGGGTAAGCTCGTTGAATTTAGCGCGGGTAAGCGTGATGTCCATATGCACCGGTCCGGAGCGGTCGGTGGAGAGATACGGCAGATTTATATTGGTCGTGGTGACGCCTGAAAGCTCGATTTTGGCTTTCTCTGCCGCCTCATAAATCCTGCTCATGGCGGAGGCATCCCTAGAGAGGTCAATGTGGTTTTCTCGCTTGAATTCCTGCACCAGGTAATCCGCGACGCAACGGTCAAAGTCATCCCCGCCCAAACGGTTGTTGCCCGCTGTGGCAAGAACTTCGATAACTCCTCCGCTGATGTCCAGAATGGACACATCAAAGGTTCCTCCGCCCAGATCATAAACCATGACTTTTTGAGCCTGCTCCTTATCGATACCATAGGCTAGTGCCGCGGCGGTAGGTTCGTTGATGATACGCCTCACCTCCAGGCCGGCGATTTTGCCCGCATCCTTGGTGGCCTGCCGCTGGGCGTCGGTGAAATAAGCGGGAACAGTGATGACGGCTTCTGTGACCGGTTCACCCAGATAGTTTTCGGCGTCAGCCTTAAGCTTTTGCAGGATCATGGCGGAGATTTCCTGCGGAGTATAACTTTTTGAGTCGATGGTTAACTTGAAATTGCTGCCCATCTCCCGTTTAATGGATGAGATGGTACGGCTGTGATTGGTGACTGCCTGCCGCTTTGCAACCTGTCCAACCATACGCTCGCCGTCTTTTGAAAAGGCCACCACAGAGGGAGTGGTACGTCCGCCCTCGCTGCTTGGAATAACAACTGCTTCGCCTCCCTCCATGACGGACAAGCAGGAATTGGTAGTGCCAAGATCTATACCGATGATTTTTGACATGAAAGGTTCCTCCTGATTGAATTAAAATATTAGCCGCCGATACTCATTCTCATAAGGCGAAATAAAAGTTGAAAAAAGAATTGCGCCATGATAAGCCCCGCTATTATTTTGAAGGGAGTAAGTATTGAAAAGCCGGTGTTCCGCCTGTTTTGGCGGGAGGCATATTGCCCTTGCTTAAACTGCTCAAGCAAATCGATATATTCCGCATTGTCTGGCTCCATACGGACAGCCTCTTTTGCATAACTCAGCGCGGTTGCGGCGTCACCGATCCCGGCATGGGCTATGGCGCTATAATAGTACCATTCGCCGCTTCGGTTAGTGATGCTTTCTAGCATCCGCAGTGCCTCCTGATAGCGGCACATGAGCACCAATCTTCGGGCCATCTGCATTTCCAGGAAACCGTTACCCTGCTGGTAGCCCCGGCTACCGCCGCCAAAGAACTCGGCAAACGGATCATAGCTATTATTGTCTCCATTACTATATGCGGAGCCGCCATTAGATCCTTTGTATGTACTCCCTGTATTCTGCCTGTTGCCGCCCTGCCGCTCAGTCTTGATTTGGTCGTAGGCGGCGTTTGCCTCCCGCATTTTTTGTTCCGCGATCTTATTGCCCGGGTTTATATCCGGATGATATTTTTTGGCAAGACAACGATATGCTTTTGTGATTTCATCATCTGTCGCAGTTGAACTTACTCCCAGCACCTGATAGGGATCCGTCACGGACGATCACCCCCTTCGTCTTTTCTATTTCAGCTTTTTCGCAGGAATTTGTTTTGACATTTGGGACAGGTGATCTGCACCTTGCCCTTTCTCCTTGGAATCCGCACCCTTGTTTTACAGCCGGGGCATTTGAAGAAGCGGTAGTCTTTACTCTGCCGCATTCGGCTGAGTTTCTGTTTAAATGGGTTCGTGATGCGCCTTAAGCCCTGCAGATAGACCTGATTTTCATGGTGTCGCTTGCTATAGTTTTTGGACAGCATCCTGACGTAAGAGAATATGAGGACCACAAACGCAATCGCAAAAAACACTGTATATTTTGTTGTTGCGCCTACAATCAGGGATATGGCTATGACCCCCATAAAAAACAGAGACAGTTCGTCCGTTCCGTAGCGTCCCTTCATAAACTGCATGATTTTTTCCTTGAATTTTCCCATGGCATACAGCCTCACTTTCATTTGATTGCTATGATGATATAAAAGGAATATAAATTCTGCGCAATTTCACAATAAATTCATATTTGTAATTTGATTAGCCTCTATATTCAGCATTTTTATCCGAGTCAGTGATAATTGTTCCTTTTAATTGTATCGACCTTAACCTCTGTGTTTCTTTCGTCTGAAGATGCTACTATAAGTACCAATTACAGCACTTCCTTGATTTTTGCTTAAAAATTCTTTTTCATTAACGCCACCCAAGTTTACAATAGGGGAATGAATAGACGCAAAAACGATTGCAGTATTTTTATATGATATGGACGCGCCTTCCATTGTTCATATGATATTTCCTCCGATACTGCAAACGTGGCGAGCATATCCTTTTTTATGTCCTGCAGCACAGGCGCGCCGTATATGCTGACGCCATTTTCAAAGTGCAGGTAAAAACTTCTATAATCCATATTAATACTGCCTGTAACCGCGTGGATGTCGTCGCTGAGTATTGTTTTCGCATGGATGTATCCGGGCGTATACTCGTAAATGTGGACGCCTGACTCCAGCAGCTTTCCATAATTCGATCTGGTGACCATATGTACATACCAGTGATCCCATATCTTTGGGGTGACGATTCGCACATCTACGCCCCCAACCGCAGCCGTGCGCAGGGCGTCTGTCATAACCTCGTCAATAATGAGATAGGGGGTGGTGATCCACACATAGCTTTGGGCTGAGTGAATGGTTTGGCGGTATTCCGCTTCGGCGGGATTATGCTCTTGATTGACGGGACCGTCATCAAACGGCTGATAAAAGCCCTTCCCGATCGTATCCGTATGGGTATGGTATTTCTCATAATCCTCCGGCAGTCCGCTTGCCGTCTCCCACATTTGAAGGAACGTGACCGTTAGACCCCACACAGCCTCGCCTATCAGGCGAATGGCAGTATCCTTCCAATGCCCATGTTTCTCATACAGATTTGCGTACTCGTCCGCCAGATTGGTTCCGCCTGTATATCCGATTTTCCCATCAATGACCACGATTTTTTGATGGTTGCGAAAATTGAGATACAGCCGTGAGAGATATTTATGCGCCGGATTAAAACGCTGTACGGAAATCCTTTCGGCCGACAGGCTTTCTATAAAATTCTTTGGCAGTGTGAAGATGCTTCCCAAATCATCGTATAAAAGACGAACTTCCACACCTTGAGCTGCCTTCAGTTTAAGAATTTCGTGAAAGCGATTCCATAATTGACCCTCTGAAACAATAAAAAACTCCATAAATATATAACGCTCCGCTTCTTCCAAATCGGAAAGAAGAGCTTCAAATTGCAACTCTCCCAACGGAAAGTAAGCGCAGTCTGTATTCGTGTAGAGAGGAAATCCTTCCTTTTGTAAATAAGCGGCTGTTCTTTTTTTCAACGGGTATTGTTCTGTCAGCGATGTGACGACTCCCGGCGATTGCTTTCGCCACCGGGGCCCCGAAGATAAGATGTTATATGTTTTCTTGCTTTTGCGGCTGTGGGTGCCGCTCCTGCCCCAGAGCAAATAAAGAATATGCCCGAATACGGGGAGCAGAAGAATGACAATCAGCCATGGAACAGTGTATGCCGTGTTTCTGTTCTTATCGGAAATGGACAATACTTCAATGACGCCGGCGATCTCAAGCGCCACATATAAATAAATGGCATTTTGACGTAAAAAAATGACAAATGCGAGGAGTAAAGCAAGCTGCGCTAAAACGGCAATTACAATAATAATAAGCCGCAGGACGCCATTCGTATTCTTGAAACTGCTAGTTGCGTTTTTATTCATCGTTATCCGTCCCGTTCTTTTCTGTAGCCGCGCCTTTTTTTCTGACAACAAGAGATATTATGAAAGCAAGAGCTATGAAAACCAGCTTGATAGAAAACGGGACTAAAAACTCCTTAGAGAACGGGGTTAAAACTGCCTTGCCCATAAAAATAACCGGAAGCATTCCCGGTGTCATGCCAATCATCGAGGCCGCCAGAAAATGGGGATACCGAATGCTTGTTGCGCCATAAAACATATTGGTTATTTCTGTGGGCGGCCCCGGAAACATACGGATAATAAGACAACCAGCCACAGGATTTTTCTCGGCCAGAGCAAACAGTCGCTGAACCGACTTTCTTTTGTAAAGCGCCTCCATTACAATGGTTTTTCCAATGCGTCTTCCAGCAAAAAAACTAATCGTAAAGTCTATCAGCAGACCGATATATGTAATGAATACAGCGTACCATACAGGGAAGAGGACTCCGGCTCCAAGGTACAGCGCGCTGATGGGGATAACCCACAGAACTGTTTTTAGGCCATACATTCCAAGCAAGGCAAGAATGGAGTATAGCAGAGAACCGGATACCACTGTCCAGATATACTCAAGCGTATAGCCGGAACGGTATCCCGCAAAGGAGCCAATCAACAAAAGAATGATTACCAGGATAAGTACGGCATACTGTAATATCTTGATTTTTTTCATATCGGCTATCCGTCCCCGGGCGCGGCGAAAACGATTTTATGCAGCCTTTGCATCCGCACGTCGGTTTGGGCGATGATCTCTGCGCATTCCCTTAATTCAGTTATGATCTCATGCGATTTTTCATTGTCAAGCTTATAGACCAATTCGTGTTCCAATGAGGCCCAGAAGTCCATTGCAATGGTCCGTATCTGCACCTCAACCTTAATTCTTTCGGTGCTTCTTGATAAAAAAACAGGTACTGTTACCACCAGATGAAGACTTCTATAACCGTTCGGTTTCGGGTCTTTGATATAATCCTCTGTACAAAGCAATTCAATATCATCCTGTTGCACCAGCAGGTCCGCCAGCGCATAAATATCGTCGATATACGAGCAAATCACCCGAACACCCGCAATGTCGTTTAACTGATCTTTTATCGATTGTATATTCAATTCAAAGCCTCTCCTAATCAGCTTATCGATAATGCTTCTGGGCGTTTTGATGCGCGTTTTTATCTGATGTATCGGCTGCCGATCCGCTGTAATTTTATATTCATCGTTCAGATTTTCAAGCTTCGTCGTTATTTCGCGGGCGGCTGCTATATATAAATTTTCAATGGTTAAAAAGGACTGTATGGTTTCTGCGATTCCACTGGAGATAAAATCCCCGTGCAAGTCGCCCAACAGGTATTGTGTCTTGGATTGCTCAATCTGCATTTCATAATTCCTTTCGTGTCGTACGGTTAAACAGAATTCCAAGGGCATTGGGTCCGCAATGATACGACACCGTACAGCCTGCTCTGGTTTCAATGATCTCCTCTTTTAGTTTGAATCAGCGGTGATGCTTAATGAAGCCAAACCGCTTTGACAGCTCCAGAACAAGCACTGGAGCAAAGGCCAGCAGCAACGCGCCCCCATACATCCCAGCCGATAACCGCGTCAGCCCAAAAACGGCGGAAACAGGCGGCACAAATACAACCAGCGCAATCAACGCAATCGAAACCGCTGCGGCGCGGCACAAATTTCTATTAGTGAAAAGACCTATCTGAAACAGCGAATGCATGGATCGCATATTAAAAGAATGGATAACCTGCGTCAGCGACAGGATAAAGAAGGCCATGGTACGCCCAGCAGTGATATCGCCGGTGTTTTTCCACCCAATGTGAAATCCGATCAGCGTAAGCATAGCGAACATGAACCCCTGCAGCACAATTTGTATGCCGTATCCGTTTGCGAAGATGCCCTCCTTTTTTGATTTGGGGGGCCGCTGCATGATGTCCTTTTCCACCGGTTCCATCCCCAGGGCAATGGCGGGCAGACTATCTGTTACTAAATTTATCCATAACAGCTGCATTGACAAAAGCGGAGATTCCCGCCAGAATAACATGGCAAAGAAAACCGTGAAGATTTCCCCGACATTGGTGCCCAACAGAAAACCGACCACCTTCTTGATGTTGTCATAGATGCCGCGTCCCTCGCGCACAGCCTCTACGATCGTAGCAAAATTGTCATCCGTCAGCGTCATGTCTGCCGCGCCTTTGGCAACATCAGTACCGGTGATGCCCATGGCACAGCCAATATCCGCCGCCTTCAGAGCGGGCGCGTCGTTCACTCCGTCGCCGGTCATGGCAACAACCTCGCCCTGCCGCTGCCACGCGCGCACGATCCGAATTTTATCGGACGGCGAAACCCGTGCGTATACCGATATTGTCCGTATACGCCGGTTCAGTTCATCCTCCGACATCAGGGCAAGCTCGCTGCCGGTGACGGAATCGTCCCCGGCAACTAAAATTCCGAGCTCCTTTGCAATGGCCGAGGCGGTAAGAACATGATCTCCAGTAATCATAACGGGCTTTATCCCGGCTTGACGGCACAAGGCAACCGCTTCTTTTGCTTCCGGGCGCGGCGGGTCGATCATGCCCCCCAACCCCATAAAAGTCAGCCCGTTTTCCAATTTTTCGGACGTCGGCTGCACAGGCAGCTCATCAATCTCTTTATAGGCCACGGCAAGCACGCGAAGCGCGCGCGCGCCAAGCTCATCGGCATATTCTTGTCCCGCGCAGAGATTTCCCGCCACGCATCTCTGGGACAGAACATCAAATGCTCCCTTGACAATCACTATATTCTTTCGGTCGATCCGGTTCACCGTCGTCATCAACTTCCGTTCAGAATCGAAGGGAATCTCCGAGAGGCGGGGATACTGTTCGTCCAGTTCATCCTTTGACAGCCCGTTTTTATGCGCCGCAAGTATGATCGCCGTTTCGGTCGGGTCGCCGATGTGCTGCTCATTGCCGTTTTCAAATATAACCTTGCCGTCGCAGCACAGCGCGGTATAAAAGAGGAGGCTTTTTATTGCGGGGGGATTATCCTCACCGATATCTTCCAAATCTCCCATGCTGGCGTTAAATGCCTTGACAAGCGTCATGCGGTTTTGGGTAAGCGTTCCGGTTTTATCCGAGCATATGACAGACGCGCTGCCCAGCGTTTCCACAGCTGGAAGCCTGCGGATGATCGCATTGCGCTTAACCATGCGCTGCACGCCTATGGCCAGCACTATGGTTACAATAGCGGGCAGTCCTTCCGGAATGGCGGATACTGCCAGAGACACCGCCGTCATAAATATTTCCATAATGGGCATTCCGTCAATCAGCCCGATGATAAAGATCACGCCGCAGGCTGCCAGCGCGGCGACGCCCAGGTACTTTCCGAGGGACGCCAGTTTCTGTTGCAGAGGGGTTTGCGCATCCGGCTCCTCTGCCAACAGGTTCGCAATCTTACCCATTTCGGTGTTCATGCCGGTTCCGGTGACAACCGCTTTTGCGCGGCCATAGACAATACCGCAGCCCGAATAGAGCATATTATGCCGGTCGCCCAGGGGCGCATCCTGCGCAACGGAAGCATCGGCGTCTTTTTCGGAGGGAACCGATTCGCCCGTAAGCGCCGATTCTTCGGCCCTCAAGCTCGCAGATGTAATAAGCCTTGCATCGGCTGGAACAAAGTCTCCGGCTTCCAGAAGGATGATATCTCCCGGAACCAGTTCTGAGGCTTCAATCATGGTTTCCCGGCCGTTTCGTATCGTGCGGGCATGGAGCGCGGAAAGGCCCTTCAGTGCCTCCAGCGCTTTTTCCGCCTTGCTTTCCTGCATCACACCCATGACGGCGTTCAGGAAAACGATCAGAAGAATTAACATCGGCTCAAAAAAGCCATGGCTTTCATAGACTGCAATTACAAAGGATATGGCGGCAGCGGCTATCAGGATCAGAATCATTACATCCTTAAACTGCGCCACAAAGCGCTGCAAATTGGTTTTTTTCTTCTTTTCCAGAAGCTTATTCTTACCGTACTGGGAAAGACGCTCCTGCACTTTAATATCAGAAAATCCGTTTTTCGGATCTGCCTGAAGTTCTTTCAGTATGTGTGTCATTTCATCATGATGCGCAATCAAGAGTTATACCTCCATATCTTATAGGGATGCCATACAGTGACCGATCCGGAAGTGATCTTCAGCCGTTTCATACTGCCTCCTATTTTGTCTGCTTTTCCGCACAGGTTTCGCAGTTGCGGCTTTTTGGATTCTCCGCCCAAAGGCTTTCCGCTGTGACCGCCCATTTTTGCGCCGCTTCCGCTGTTTTCGCATAAAGGTCATTAACATCCTCGGGCGCTTCCATATCGGTGGATTTAGCTCCGGATTCGTTTACCATTTCGCGGATCGCTTCGGGATTGTCCAGCACAGGGCAGGGTCTGAGATGATTGTGATTAAACGGCTGACGGCGGCGGTAAGCCATGAACAGCGGGGATTGCAGCCCCTCCAGCAGCGTAACATCGTGGATATTGACATTGGAATAATGCACGAACGCGCAGGGTTCAATATCGCCCGTAGCGTTGATGTGTAGATAATTTCGCCCTCCGGCAATGCAGCCCTGGGTGAACTCACCGTCGTTCCAAAAATCCATGGCAAAGAGCGGCTTTGTCGATCTGATTTCGCGTACCCTGCGGTACATGTAGGCGCGCTGCTTGGGCGTAGCCAGCAAATCAAGCACCGCGTCCTTGCCGAGTGGCATGTATGTAAAGTTCCATGAGAAACGGCAGCCACGCCTGATCATATCATCCACGAATGTATCGGAACCAACGCTTTCCGTGTTATAACGGTGATAGCAGGTCGAATATCCGAAAAGGAGCTTGTGTTTGCGCATACGCTCCATCGCCGCGATGACCTTCTGATAGGTACCCGCACCCCGCCGCATATCGGTGGCGTCTTCGTCACCCTCAATGGAAAAAGCAAGCGTAAAATTACCCACGCGCAACATATCCTCGCAAAAAGCGTCGTCCACCAGCGTCCCGTTGGTAAAGGCAAAGAAATAGCAATCCTGATTGGCTTCGCACAGCCGTATGATGTCCTTTTTGCGCACCAGGGGCTCTCCACCTGAGAAAATATAGAAATAGGTACCCAACTCCTTGCCTTGTTTGCATATGGAATCAAGCGTTTCGAAGGAGAGATTATTTTTATCGCCGTATTGCGCGGCCCAGCATCCGGTGCAGGACAGGTTGCACGCGCTGGTCGGATCCATCAAAATCGCCCAGGGAATATTGCAGTCGTATTTTTCCTCCATTTCTTTTTTGATTGGTCCGCCGGCAAGGTTTGCATTGACAAAAAAGCATTCCATCGCTTTTTTCAGCAGTTTGAGGTCTATGTCACGGAATAAATCCTCCGCAAAGCCATGCCATACGCTGTTTTCATCAAGAAGAACCTCCCGAATGGTTTTTATCTGTGAAGCATACAGGTTGTCGCTGTCCATCTTTTCTGCGATAGACAACATTTTCGGGAGCTTCTCCATGGGGTTATTGGACAAATACTGAAGAAGCAGGTTGACGGCTGTTTTTTGAACGGATTTCATGGTTTTTCCTCCCTATATTTATTTACCGACCGCCGTGTCATCATTGCGTAGAAAAGGGGTTTTGTCATCATCATCGGGCGTTTATTTGTTTCATATTTTCTGCTTCACTGTTCAATATCTGGAATCCGGCATATGTAGATATTCTTGATGTCTAAAATGCATATTTTGAACATTAACAATTCCGTCAGCACTTCAGGGCTCAGAGCCGTACAGAAATCTGTGAGAATAGAGTACACATTCATAAATTTGTCTCCGCATCCACGCAGTCGACTGACCGTTCAGTCAGTATCGCGCAAAAAGACATTTCAATTTCTCGGATTTAATCGTTTTTATTGCGGAGCAAAATATCTTTTCCGGAAATCAGGGAAGAAGAAATTATTTTGAATGTTCCAAGAAATGAAGCACGGAGTTCCTCATCGCTTTGCCCACTGGCTGTCTTATAGTCGTCGTAATACACAGCGAAATTAACAAGCGGAAAAATCGTGTAGAAAAATTTGAACATCACCATGTCGGCTGAGTAGTTGAAATCACTGTCCGCCTGAGATATGGTTTTGAATAACGGATTCTCTTCGTTTTCCATTGTTAGGCTCATTAAGTGAAACAGTTCATTGTGGTTTTTACTGCTTTTTAAGGATTCAAACATCAATATCCGGATAGTCGCACGGTTTTTTAGCGCAAAGTCCAGCACCTCTTCAAAGTATTTATATCCATTTTCAAGGAAATAAGAGGTATCCTCTTCGCTGGCGAAAATCAGTCGGTCCGGTTCAATATCCAACCGTCCGGCCTGAATCATTTGTACAATATTCGCATGGATAAAATCCATCGTCATTGAGGTTACTCTGTCAAAAAGAGAGTGTACCAAAGAATCTAAAATTTCCTCTTTGCTCTTAAAATAGTAATAAATAAGCGCTTTTGTTACATCTGCTGATTTAGCAATTTCAGTAACGCTGGTTGCGTCGAATCCTTTTTCAGAAAACAGTTGTATGGAAGCATGAAGAATTCTTTCTTTTGCTTCTATAGTATCATTGTTCATTACAAAGCCCTCCTGACTGACCGTCCGGTCAACATGCTATTATCATATGATTTTCAAGCATAAATGTCAAGAGTATTTTGAAATTTCAATGTCTGTTCTTTTATCGTCTTAACAGGAGCCGCACGGTAAACTAAACGGTTGCTAAACACAGGCCGTGTTGTTTATACACTCCTGATAAGGCCCTCTACCTTGGAGTGGGGTATAGGAATGATCTGTGACAGCAGCCACGCAGCCACGCAGTCACATTATCCAACCCTTTTCCGTTTTATTTTTTTCTATTTTATAAAATTCAGAAGCAGCACCGATTTTCTCAGACGATCTTCATAGAGTTTTAGTACCCTCCGATGACAATCGCATGCTTTTCATGAAGAACAGCAGTATCAACGCCGCGACAAGCGACATCCCCGAGCCGAATACAAACGGCGCTGGCGCTCCAAACCCGTCCCATAACAATCCGGCGATCACGCTGGCGGGCAGCAGGGCAACGCCCACGATGGTTGAGTGCATTCCAAGCATTGTGCCTTTTAATTCCTTGGGCGATATTTCTGCGATAAACGCCCGTTCCACCCCGGTAATCATGGCGGTATAGATACCGTAAAGCACAAAGGCCGCAATAATAACAGTTTGACTGGAAGCGAAGGCAAAACCAAGATATACGGCGGAAAAAACGATATAGCCTGTGACAAGCAATTTCTTTCTTCCAATTCGATCCGATAGCCTCCCCAACGGCATAGAGAGAATGGATGCGGTCAGATTGAAAATGAAGTAAAGCAAGATTACACTTGTATCATCGAAGCCAACACTTTTCGCACGCAGCAGAAGAAACGCATTTGAGGAATTCCCGAGTGTAAACAAGAAAGCCACTATAAGATACAGCTTTAGCTGTCCGTCCAGTTTTTTCATGTTTTGCCAAAACGGTTCCCGATTGGTAACGGCGCAGCGTGCGTGCTTCTCTTTGATGAAAAAGAACATGAGCAATCCTAATATTGCCGGAATAATGGAAATGGCGAACAGCTCTTTGTACGCCATATTTTCACCCGCGTTTTTGAGCAGCAGGAAACTAATGAAAATGCCGATGGCCGAACCTGCCATATCCAGCGCCTTGTGAATTCCAAACGCTTTCCCCATATGGTTTTCGTCTGCGCTTTCGCATACCATAACGTCTCTGGGAGCGGTACGGATGCCCTTTCCAACCCGGTCAATGACACGCGCGCCCAAAACGCCGCCCCATGAACCGGCAAAGATGAGGGCGACCTTATAAACCAGTCCAGCGGCATAGCCCACGAAAGCAATCGGTTTTTTCCTGCCCCATTTGTCCGTGATATAGCCGCTGAAAACTTTCAGTAGACTGGCAAGACTCTCAGCAATGCCCTCGATAAACCCGATCAGCACCGGCGTCGCGCCAAACGCGGCGGTCAGGTAGAGCGGAATGATGGGATAAACCATTTCCGCACTGATATCTGAAAAGAAGCTGACAAGCCCCAATATAATAACATTCCACATGCCAATTTTCTCCTAACTTCTCTATTCTACGGAATAAGTTAAAACCAAATGACTCTCACGATCAAAAAAAGGAGCAACAGCCATACCCCTGCAATGGGCAGCGCATAAATCCACTTTTTCGGTTTCCCATCCTGCCATAAGCCCTCAGACTCGCTTTGACACTGCGCGAAAACCTCATGCGGAATCAGTTTTATTGTCAACGCCACCAGTGCGGGAAGGATGATCAGATCATCCAGATATCCCAAAACCGGAATAAAATCCGGGACAAGATCAATGGGCGATAAGGCATAGACCACGGTAAAGCCCGCGCATATCTTCGCCAGCACCGGTGTTTCTTTTTTCTTTAACGCCAGAAACACGGCGGGAATATCCATTTTTAATTTTTGGGCCCGTTCTTTCAGATTCATAAACATACCTTCATCATTAAGGTTCTCCCTCGTTCTGTCGATAAACCTCTGCGCTGAACGCCTCCAGCCGCGTCTGGCATTGCTTGAGCTTTTCGTCGGCGTAAGAACGCAGGGAGGCTCCGTGGAAATCCCGTTCCGTGATTTTTTGATACCAATTGGTCAACTTGTGAAACTCATCTTCATTTTCCTCAAGCTCCGCAAAGGTGAATTTCCCGCGTCCGGACTCCTTTTCTAGCTCACGGAGCAGGCTATCGCATTGTTCCAGAAGCTCGCTGTATTCCTCATCTCTTGCCTGATTAAAAGCGGCAACAATGCGTTCCGAGGTGCTTTCGTCCTGGGGGATCATCCGCATAATATAGGACTCACCATTATTTTGTATGATTTCATCGGAGATTTTCTGCAAGAAAGCTTCATTATTTTCATTTACAGGCAAAAACCAGACCGATTGACCTAAGATGACCGCGCCGCTTTTTTTCAACTTTCTCCACACGCTTACCCGAACACGCGAAGGCTCTTTGGGTAGGGTGTAATTGATTGTCAACCATTCCTGATGTTCCATATAATACCTCACGCTCACGAAGTGTAATACTGGTTACAGTATAATGGGAGAAAGCTTTTTTGTCAAGGAAGGAACGGAAACATAATGCGATTTTCACATCAAACATTGTTTTTTAGCACCTTATTGACATTTGCTGAAAACTACATTAGTATAAATGAACAATTGAATACTCGTGAGGGAGTAGTTAGCGCACTGTCGTGCGTGGCAAATCAACATACTGACTGTAAAAAGTCTGGCTTGTCTTAAAAAACGAGACTCATGTATAACTGTAACGGCTATACATGATCTTGTAATCGTCCTACATTGAACGAACTCAGGTATAACCGTAAGGTTATACCTGAGTTTTTCTTTTGCAAAATATCGGAACATTGGAGGATGCACAATGAATTTGTTTGAACTACTCCTGACTGCTGGCGGACTATGCATGGATGCGTTTGCCGTAGCAATTTGTACTGGGCTGTCCATGCAAAGAATCAGCTTCAAAAAGTCGCTGACCGTGGGGCTTTACTTTGGTATATTCCAAGCTGTAATGCCGCTGATCGGTTACCTGCTTGGTTCTCAGTTTGCTGATAAGATCACTGCATTTGATCACTGGATTGCTTTTGCCCTTCTCGTAATTATCGGTGTGAAAATGATTAAAGAGAGCTTTGCGAAACAAAAATGTGATGCTTGTGAAGAAGCTTCCCTGAAATTCAAAGAAATGCTTCCTTTAGCTCTTGGTACAAGTATTGATGCGCTGGCTGCGGGTATTTCGCTTGCATTTCTAAAGGTTCGCATTATACCTGCGGTTTCGATTATTGGCATTATTACGCTGGTACTTTCGATGGCCGGGGTAAAGATAGGCAATGTATTTGGGCTAAAGTTTAAAGCAAAGGCAGAGATTGCCGGAGGCATCATTCTCGTGCTCATGGGACTGAAAATTTTACTTATGCATACAGGAATTATTGGTATATGAGAACAACTCTAATGGCAATTTCAAAGAAGGTACCATATGGATTTTTTAAATGCGTGTTTCTAATTACTGTATATGTTTATTCCAGGGACAATAAAGCTCATAACTCCTTCAGTGAGAGCTTCAACAGTAATTACACGACCATCTCTATTCCACTTGCTTGCTGCATCATATATGGAACTACTTATCATGGTAGCGATAAATGCAGCCTCTTCATCTTTTTTATGAATAACTCCATTTTCTTTTTTAAGAATGGTATATATAATTTCACACAGCTTTAATTTCACTTTTTCCTCCATTAATAACAATATGGTTGTATAGTTACGTTTACATGATTTACTTACAGTTTCAACATATTCACAAACAAAAAGAATTATATTACGTAAGGTTTCTTCATTTAATATTACTTCAACATTAATTCGTTTTGAGATAAGATTCATAAATCTATCAATAACCATGTATTCTAAAATATCATACTTATCCTGAAAATGTGCATAAAAGGTAGCTCGATTTACTCGCGCGTAGTCAGTAATGTCTTTTACTGAAATAGATGTAAAATCCTTTTTTCTAACAAGAACTATAAACGCATCCAGCAAAAGGCGGCGTGTTTTGATAACGCGAGGATCATTTTCATTAATTATTGTTTTCATGGCAATTTTATTCCTTTCTTAAAAACAATTTAGAGTAGATGTTTCTTAAGCAACATTTACTTCATCTTGTTGATTGATAAAATTCCCTGCGTATTTTATTATAAACTACAGACGTTGCCTTGGCAACAAGTGATGCTTTATGAAAAAATTTTATTATCAATAAGAGGAGGAAAGCAAATGATTATCGTGACTGGAGCGAATGGAAATCTTGGCCGGCAGGTCGTGAACTTGCTCAAAGACCGTATTCCGATTTCAGAAATAGCGGTGAGTGTAAGAGAAACGGAAAAAGCCGCAGATCTTTCTGCTGCTGGAATTGATGTGCGACAGGCGGATTTTAGAGACCGCGCGTCAGTGGTACGTGCGTTTACCGGAGCAGAAAAAGTCCTAATTATTTCAACAAGCGGTGCATCTGACACGGTATCTGAACACCGCAATGCGGTGGATGCGGCAGTGGAGGCAGGCATAAAGCATATTGTTTATACCAGCGGCACCAAAGAGAGCATAAGCCATATTGGAAGAGTGCATGAACAGACGGAGAAAGCGATTATAGAAACCGGTCTTAATTATACAATTTTGCGCAATAACCTTTACGCCGACGTGCTGGTGAGGGAGGTTATCGGTGCGGTAAAAGCTGGAATATTGAGTATTCCGGCCGATGATGGGAAAATGGCAGCGGTCACCAGGGCTGATTGTGCAGCCGCCGCAGCCGCCGTTCTGGCAACCGATGGACATCAAAATAAAATATATGACATTACGGGTCCTGCGTCGCTTGCTTGGAGTAACATTGCTGAGATCGCTTCAGAGATAGCAGGAAAGGAAATCGCTTTTATCCCAGCCTTGCCGGACACTTTTCGGGAGGGTATGATCTCTAAGGGCGTGCCGGATTTCAGGGTCGGTTTTTTGCTGGAAATCTACAAAGCCTATTCCAGCGGTGCCTACGACGTCCCAAGCCATGCAGTGGCTAAGCTGACAGGGAGACCGGCTACGCCGACAAGAGACTTTATTCTCCGGACAGCACGAGAGGCACTTGCTCATTAGATTTCTGAGCATATTGGAGTAGCCATATTCACCCAAAGACTGTAAATATGTTCCCTCAGAACGCTTTGTTAAACACAAGAATCTCGCTGCCTACTGGTAAAACCAGTAGACAACGAGATTTCTATAAGAATGCACCCCCATCTGAAACTCCAGCAGGTCGGGGTCGGCACCGATGTACAGAGAACCATGTAAACAGGTTTATAAGTCCTTTACCGGCCAGGACTTCTTTGCCATTGACACTGACTTTAATGCCTTGACCTGCGATTTCCTCGTAGTTCTCAATCCGGTTCTTATCAATTTCCGCATGATAGCCGCCCCTTCCATCATGCCTTTGCAGTAAGCAGTAATGCCCGTTTGCATCATGTAATTTATCAAAATCAGAAAGTAACTATTTTTCCGGTTCGTTCTTGTTTTCCATCTGCGCCTTATACTTCTTGCCGACCTCAACGGACTGGACGGAAGAACCTCGCGCTATCGCATCCATGCCGAATTTGCTTCGGATGCTGTCAATTGCTTTATCCATCTTCCGCGCCCGTTCTCTCTCTTCGTCGAGGAAAAGAGTTGCCTGCTCGTAACCGCCCTTTGACACATCGGTAAGAGCTATGCCCAGCAGCCGCAAAGGAGTATGCTTATTCCACAACTCGGCAAACAGAGTTTTAGAAATCTCAAAAATCTCAGAAGTGATGTCGGTCGGAACAGTCAGCTTCTTTTGATGAGATTTATTTTTGAGTCATTGCCGCGTATCGTCACGGCGATGCAGTAAGCTTTCGCTCCGTCGGTTCGCATACGTGAGGAAACGCTGTCGGCAAGAGCAAGCAGCACCTTATGCGCGGCCTCTGTCGTTTTCACATCATTCTCAAGGGTAGTTGAGATGCTATAACCCTTTGCCTCCTTGGCTTCTGAAAGAACGGGAGAATTGTCTATCCCGTTAGCATAGTCGTGGATCTGCTGACCGAGTTTCAAGCCGACCAATTTCTGAATCCGTTGAAGATCAGCTTTAGCAAGATCACCGATAGTGGCGATATACGCTTTCTCCAAACGTTCCGCCGTGGCGCGGCCAACTGAAAAGAGGCCCCGGACAGGAAGCGGCCAGAGCTTTGCTTCTATTTCATCCGCAAACAGCGTGTGAACCTTGTCAGGCTTCTCAAAGTCGCTTGCCATCTTTGCCAGCAGCTTGTTGTCCCCAATGCCGATATTGACGGTAAACCCGAGCGTATCCCGGATTTTGTCTTTTATCTCATGAGCAAGCGCGACCGGATCAGGATAGATATGCTTTGTGCCGCTCATATCAAAAAAACACTCGTCAATCGAATACTTTTCAACAGCGGGGGCATAGTCCCGGCATATATCCATAAATGGCTTTGAACACTTCTCATTGAGCCGGAAGTCAGGCTTTGCAAGGAAAAGATCAGGGCATTTCCGAAGGGCCATTGCAACCGGCTCACCAGTTGTAATATTGAATTTCTTCGCGGGAATGGACTTTGCGAGAATTACGCCGGTTCGCTTGTTCCGGTCACCGCCGATAGCGGACGGGATCAGGCGAATGTCTTTTTCGCCGTTTCCGACCCGACGCGCGGCCTCCCATGAAAGAAACGCGCTGTTAACATCAACATGAAATATGAGCCTTTCCACGGGACGCGCTCCTTCCCGAGCTGTATGCTCATAATTTTCTTAAAAATGTATGTACAGTGTAACATAAAGCGTCGTATATTTCACCACGGCCCGCTTCAAGCCCGTATTAAATTTCGGTTTGGGTGTGGGCAATATTATCCAGTCAGCACAGCATCTTCGCTTACATGAGAAAAGGGCCATGATCGTTTGACCATGGCCCCCTGCGTTTAATCCTCTTTATGCCGCTTTTTGAAATCGGATGCTCTGCGCCCGGAGAGAAAGCTCCTGACTCAGAAAGCGCAGCGTCTCGTATTCTTCGTCCAGTCCGCTGAGCTCCTTTCTGAGCACCTCTTCATAATGGCGCTTCTTTGTCTCCAGTGCCTGAATCTTCGTAACCCAGCGCTCCATGACGGATGGACTCTGGCTGCCGGTGTCAATAAAATAGGTGGCGCGCTCCTGATACTCGGCAATCTCCTTTTTAACCGCCGAATAGAACTCCTCTGTCATCTTCTGCCGCTGCTTTTCATCGTCGATAATATAGAAGCTGTTGCACATCAGGCTTGTATCGTTACGGTTTTCCCGACTGACCATCTCTATAAAGTCCTCGAAAATATCCACCTTAGCCATAAACTGGCGCGGGACGAAATAGAGATGACCGGTGCCGGATATTTTTGTGGCCTCAATGCCGCGCAGGAAGTTGACGCAGATGGTTTCAAGCTGCTTGCGGTTCGCGCACCGCTGGTAAAGCTCGAACAGTTCCTCGGCCCGGCGGCAAAATGCCGCGGCGTCCACGTCCATGTCATGGATGATGTTGTCATAGCCAAACAGCATATCCTGCTTGTCATACTGGATATTGGCCAGCTTTTCATAAGTGTTGGTCTGGCGACCGACGGTCTCCTTGACCAGCTCTCTGGAGAGCATACCGTCCGCGCGTTCATTGTCGCGGCAGTAAACCTGATAGATTCTGGTTTCGCCGTATTCCTTGGTCACAATACGATCTTTAATGTCGCCGGTGGCGGATCGAAAGGCGTCTGATACGGACACGCGATTGCCGCCGGAATAGGGAATCCCCATACCGCCGCACAGCTCGGACAGCTGCTCTTTTTCAATTAGGATGTTGGACAGGGAGAAATACAGGAATTTTCCCAATACGTTTTCCCCATTCTGCGAAGAGCCCATAACCTGCTTAAAATTAATGTGTTCCATTATAAATTGACCTCCTGTTTTTTATACTCCGGCCACACGGCTGAGGAGAAAATCATCCACGCCCTTATGTACCGGATTCCATGTGTATTTTGAATACTTGATGCCGCGGATACGCTGTACTTCCTTCCGCATGGCAAGTACCGCGTCCCGCACTTGCGGATTGGTCATCTGATCCATGTCCATCGCTTCAACCGCCTCCGTGACGCCGAGGGAAAGCAGTGTTTCCCTCAGTCCGCCGATGGCGCTGACTCCGCCGATGCAGACGAACAGCGAATCGCCGGACAGGAAGCTGGCTACATCGCCCTTGAGGGGCCCTTCGGTGATGAAGGCGCGCTTGCTTTGGGTGTTACCAGTAACATGAACCCAGGAATAACTGCGTGTGCCGTTTATGAGATGCTTGTCCCGGCTGGAAAGCCAGCGGTATTTCCGGGCCGGATTTGTCTCGTCATCCAGGCGAATTTTCAACCCCTGGATCAGGCCGTCCTTATCTCTGACCGGAATGAGAAAGCCGTTTGGTCCCGCAACCGTCCACTCGTCATAGCGGGTGTAGAAGCCGGGAATACCCAAAAGCTCGTGATTCATCCCGACCAGCTTTGCCAGCAGGCGCCGCGCTTCCGGCGTCTCGGGCATACTGCGGTACAGGTTGCGCGCAATGCGCTCCTCCGACAGGCCGCGCTCCAGAAGGTTGTCACGGTGCCGGTCGGCCAGCGTCAAAAATGACAGCAGTTCCGAATAGACCGCGTGACGAGCTTCCAAAGGCAGTGGCTGCCGCTCTGTATTATGGGGAACCGGCTGCTGAGGCATGGGATATACGTTCCCTCCGCGCTTGAGTTCCCGGTAGGCCTCTCCATTTGACAGGCCCTTCATTTTGGCGTACAGGGTCAGGCTGTTGCCGTGCGCCCTGCACAGATTGCAGTTGAAGCTGTCTGTGTCCGTGTTCATGGAGAGATGGTGCTTTCCCGGCCCGTGGTCGCCGCAGAAGGGGCAGCTTGCCTCGACCTCCGTACGCTCCAGCGTACGGGAATCGAGAACAAGCCCGCACCGTCTGGCAACATCAACGATCGGGATTTTCTCATAAGCTTGATTTGCCAGCGGTGCTCACCCCCGTTCCCTGTTTATGCCGCTTTTGACGGCGCGGAAGCCTGAGACCTGCCCTTAACGGACAGTCCTGCGCCCGGGACAAGCTTTGCCATGATGACCTGTCCGGTGGGCCGAACATTCGCCAAATCCTCAACGGACTCCATGTTGTCCACAAATACCGGATAATTCCGGCCTGTGAGCCGCTTCATCATTTCCGACACCTCCATTCCCGCCCTGACCTTCTCTGACAGAGAGAGCCGGTCATAGCGCCGTCCGTTGTAAGTAAAGCGGAAGGTATCCTTGATTTCTCCGGTGGTTTTAACTACGTCGTACAGAGATATGGCCACGCGGTTCATCCGGAGGGCAGAGAAGGTCAGTTCCGCCCGTTTGGAAAGATAAAGCGCCATCCCGGAGATCAACTTTTTCTTATGGACGACCTGATCCTGAGCCGCCTTGATTTGAGCCTCATAGTCCGTACCGGACTTTCCTGTAAGGGCCTGCAGAGCGGCAAGGTCACTTTCAAATTGACGGCGCTTGTCGTCGTACCCCCGCAGACGGTCATATTCCGCTTGTGTCAGGTTGCCGTATTCCAGCGTGGCCGTCAGATTTTGGATGTCTGTACGCAGCCGGTCCAGCTCGGAATTCCGTTCGCTGCCCGCCTCCGCGCTGTTTTGTGACGAAAGCGTCTGAATTTGGGTTTCCAGCGTTTGCAGATCGTCCGCTTTGAACTGCTCGAAGACGGCGTTGCTCTCAGCGTCCAGAGCCTGAAGCTCTTCCAGCTGAGCTTTCCGCTCCCGTCCCTCGGCAACGATAGCCGTAATGACCTTTTTCAGATCCCCCTGTACCTCGCCCAGATTTTCCTCTGTGACCGGACGATGGCACACCGGGCAGGATATGCCGGGATGGAAGCCCTTGTAATATCCCATCTCCTTTGCATACCGGGTGGCCAGCTCATTAACTGTGGCTCTGGCGTCGGCCAGCGCGTCGGTGAATTTGGAAACGTACTGCTCCGCGCCGCGGGCGCCCATCCTGCGATGGAGCTCCGCAAACGCAGCTTCTGCCTGCCCGGCGGTGCCGCTGTCCTGCGCGGTCTCGTCATAACGGGAACTGAGTTCCACAAGTTGTTCTTTCATCTGAGAGATGCTCAGATCGGCATATCGTTTTTGCTCCAGCAGCTCCATTTCCGACGTAAGGGCTGCAAGCTTTTCCGTCAAATCCGAAAGGGACTCCTGATTATCTCTGCGCTGGGTCCCGGTCAGATCCTTTTGACCGGTCAGGTAAATGACGGTTTCCTCCAGCTCGCGGATGTCCTCCCGCAGGCGCTTAAGATAGCCCTCCGGTGACAGAAACTCCTGTCCCATCAATGACTCGCGGGTATCCTCAGACAATTTTTCCATAATCTCACCGTGAGAGACGGCGGGTAAGTACCGTTCCAGCAGGTTTTTGCCGTTGTCGCCCAGCTCCTCAATAAAATAGAGCGGATTGAAAATGGAGAGGAACACGTCCTTTTCGCCAAACATCTCGGCAAGGTCAAGCTGGCGGATTTCATAGCCGTCGAAGGTGACGGTCATGCGGCTGCTGCGCCGGGTGCGGGTCAGTTCATGAGCCTGACCCTCGCCGTCCACAAAGCCCATTCTGAGAAATAAATCGCCGTTATCGTCGCAATGCAGCCGGTCGATACCGCGCTCCCCGAAAAACGGGAGTCCTGTTATGATAAAAGCGATGGCGTCCGCGACGCTGGATTTACCTTTGCCGTTGCCGCCGGTGACGATGGTGGGATTACCGAAGGACAGCTCCATCGGCCCGTTGTAGGACTTGAAGCCCGAGAGCGTCATGCCGGTGATCTGGAAGGTGCTGATTTGTTTCACAATGATCCTCCTTTCTACGCTGCCTGCCGTGCAGGCCCATTGACGATTTCATAGCTTTCCAATACATTGAACACAACTGTGTTCTGCTTTATGACAGAGAATCTGACCTTGTCCAGCCTGACGCCATATGCGAGGCCGGCAGGTTCCCCCTTGGCGAATATCCTGACTTTCTTTCCATCACGGTCGGCAAGCTCCAGACTGGTACTTTTGCCGCTCATGCCGCTTTGCACTTTTACATCCGTTACGGTGTATTCGTACTGCGGCTCCGGGATCTTTGCCCGCTCCGGAACCCGGCTGGGCAGTTGCATTTTGGACTGTTGGTTTTGCTGTTCCCGCAGCCGGGGCTCTTCAGCCTGTGAGGTGGGTGGGGCGGTCTGCCGCTGCGGTTTGGGGTCTGCGGGCGGCTGAGCCGCCGGGGCCGGATTGTCTTTCGGAACGAGCTGGGCCTGCGTGCCGACCGGCCCGGCATGGATTAGTCCCAGCTTTTTCAGCATGTCGAGATAGGCGCTGTCCAGCCTGGGCCGCTCGCTGTCTTTAATAAACAGGCTCCGTCCCCGTTTTTCAATGTTCACCCATACCATGTCCATCGAATAGAGTGTCCGTCCGATGCCCCACTGGACAGCGGCGCGTTTCATGCTGTCCGACAGGCCGCCTTTGATGGGTTCAATGTCGGAGTCCTCGGCGCCGTCCCATTTCTGAATCCAGCCGCGTCCCTCAAAGTAGATGGAGATACCACAAATCTGGGCGTCTTTTTTCCCGGCGCTGTGCCAGGGCTTAAACTCGTTGTGCCAGTTTTCAGGCCCGACCACGTCATCCAGCCGGCTTTGAATGGCGCGATTCGTTACATAAGGGATGGCAACCCCACGCAGCTGTTCTTCAATTGCGGTTTGAATCCTCCACTCAATGTCTTCCGGCGCAAAGGGCTTTGCCAGAAGCGCCTGTATTTCTCTGGGTGTTTTTCCTTCCATTTGTTACCTCCAACTCATAAAGTTTTGCAACGTCCGTCCGTCTTCCAATAAAACATCTGTGTAGTAGCAGCTCGCAGGTTTGCCCTTCATCTGCTCCAGCAGCTCACGGTAATCCCAGTGAAGGCGGTTGCTTGCGGTTGAATACCGGTCATTGTTGTTGGGGATGCGCAGAATGTACCCCGGCAGTCCGGAAAGCCGCGCCGGATCTTTATATACTGGGAGCGCATTGTTCCCCATGCAGATATTTCCGACGGAATTGACATTGGAAAACGGAAAGGTATAGAGCTTTGTGTCTCCGCTCAGACGCTCATCCTGTACAACACAGACCCGGCTTTCAGCCACTTTTCCTTCTTTCGGCATATACTTAAAGCCGAAAACCAGACGTGGAATCGGAAAATGCGGATACTCAGTCCCAAAATACGTCATGTCCGCATGGAGCTCCGGGTAACGGATGTAGTAGAAATGATGTTTGGCGGTCATCGCCATTGCGATACAGCCTTCCGGTAAAATCCCGGTGTGGTGGATTTCATCGTCATATCGGCTCGTCATGAAGCATGCGCCGAGCGCTTCAGGGGAGATATTTTTTCGTGCGATGATTCCGCCCTTTTTGGTTTGTTCCACTACTACCTCCGCCCGCTCACTGGCAATGCGGATTACGGTGTCAAAGGCCTGTTCCATCAGGCGGCCTCCTTTCTTTCTTCCGCCGGCTGCGACAGCACCACGATCTGTCCGGCGCCGTCAAGTTCTTCCCGCAGACACTTGTTACAGTAATCCAGACTATCGCGTATCTCCAGCAACCCACACGGTACTTCAGACTCAAAAGCAAATTCAGGCCCCGTGAAGAGCAGCAGGCGGTTTCGTCCCCGATCCGCGGGCGAGAGCTTCCAGTTAAAATCATAGTCATAGCTGCCGAAGGAAAGGCCGGAGCGAATGCTGTTCTCTAAGTTCTTCCTGAAGGGATTGTTTTCCTCGCTCACACCCCGTCCACGCTCGTATTCCTGGCACAAGCGGCAGAATTCGTCCAGCATAGGGTCCATGAAAATCCAGGTTTCAAATTCCTTCTCCTCGTTATAATAGTTGCGGGTGTCGGCAAATACGGAGCCGATGGCCTCATAAGCCATTTCATAATAGAGGTCGCCGTCGATTTCAAGATTTCCGTAGCTCTTCAGCAGTCCCTCCGCCATCCCGCTGTCATGGAGCCGCTTAATCAGGTAGATTGATTCAATAAGTCCGGGATCCAATTCTTGCATCGAACGTTCCCCCTTCAGCAGAATGCGCGTTGCCTGCGGGCTTCCGGGCAGGCACTGGCAACGGTTTTCGAAAACTGATTCAGTTTGTAGGCCGCGCTATAAAGCTCTTCGCAGTAGTTTGAAAAGCATCGCAGTTCATCGTCCTCAAAGGCGTCATAATCGATCTCACCGTACCGAACCGGTTCCTCACGCATATACGGATGCAGAACGTGCTCAAGAAGATAGGGATTCACGCCCTCCGTGGGAACGGGCGGCCCATCCTCGGCCTGAAAGAAGCGCGTCGACAACAATTTTAAGTCCAGTTTCACGGCTGATTCTCCTTTTCTACCAGATTGACCACGCAGAGAGCGTAGCGCTCCATGTTTTCCAACACTTTTTTCTCCAGCGTATCGTTGGCGTACGCCTCTTTCTCAGTGGCGAAGTACAACCCGCAGTCCGGCTGAAGCTCTCCGGCGATCATCGCAAGATGCCAGGCCAAATGAGCGCCCAGTTCCTTCCCGTCGCCCTTCACCTCAACCGCGTAGATGGCAACGCCGTCCTTTTCGTCCTTGGCAATGGGTTCAATATTTTCCAGGAAAGCTGCCATATGACGCTTAATCATGTGCTGCTGCATGGATTTCGCCGTGTTGTAATAATAGAGAAACAGCTCGGGATCATCCCGACCGAGCACAACGCCAAAGGGCTTGTCCAGCCTCTGGTTCCATGCGATTGTCGCCGGTTCAAAGCGGCTGAAGTCTTTTCCCAGCCTTGGGAGTAATAATTCGGTGACCTTCTGCCATACCGCCATTCTGAGCTTGGTTTCATCGTCCGTCGCCAGGTTGGCCGGAACAATGACTGCCATTGGATTTACACGCATTAAAATTCCTCCTTTTTTACGTCAACGCTTTGAAGCCGTCCGGCGTCAAAACGTTGAAGATCATTTTGTTGCTGATAACTTCCCGGATTTCCTGCCCCATGTGGATACCTTTGGAACTGAACTTGTCCTCGTTTTCCATCTGCCTGACCTTGATGATCCGCCCCTTAATGATGTGAGGCGTATCGCAGTCGATAAGGCCGTTGATCATGCCGGAGCCGCCGATCAGCCCGACCTGCCCGATGGACAGGGGCAGCAGGGGCCGCTTATCTGCGTTGTCCAGCTCGCTGCGGACCATCAGCTTTTTAAAGCTGTCGGAGCGCTGAAGCTGCTGCTCCAGCTCCTTTTCATTGAATTTCTCGCCCTTGAAGACCTCGACGGTCTTAGGGATTGCCGGAATCGGATACCGCCCCTCCTGAAGCCCGATGATGGAGGGCAGGGCAGCCGGATCGTACGCCAGTTTTTCTAAGGCAATCGTGCCCTCGGGGTCGTCCGCACGCCGTTTCCGTAGGCCCAGTACCGCCGCCTGCTTGAACTTTTTGAACTCGCCGTCCGTAAAACGCCAGACGGAAAGGTCTGTGAAGTTATCGCAGAGAATGCGGCAGATATCCGGGGTAAGCCGATAGTACGGGACGATGTAAATGAGCACCCCGCCGATCATCAGATGGCTCAGGCTTTCCGCCAAAAACCGCTTCTCATGCCGCGCCCGGTTCCCGCTTTCATTGAGCACGGACAGATAGGGCGGGTTCAGGAACAGGACGTGGAACGCCTCATTGCTGATCCTGCTGTAGAAAAAACTGCCCACGCCCACGCGGTGCAGACGGGTCTGCGCCTCCTCCGCGCGGCATTCGTCCAGCTCCACGCCAAAGGCATAGCAGTTGTTTCCCTGTGCAAGCTGGCGCAGGGCCTTGCCGCAGCCACAGCATGGGTCAAGAAGGTTGGTGGTCATCCCGGCGGGGAATCGGATGCCCCGCAGAATGTGCGTGATATTCTCCGGATCGGTGGGATAATAGCCGAGCTTGACGTTATTCATCAGGCGTCCGATGACGGTCGCGTTGGTTGTCTGGTCTCCGACCGGCAGCTTATCCGCGAAGCCGGTCAGCGCCTCATAAATAGGTTTATAGGCCATGGACATGAGATTGAAGCCTGAAAGTCCCGTTTGCAACTTGCCCGCTGTTTTGGAAAGGCTGTATTCCTCCGTTTCCAGAAGCGCAAGGCGGGCGTCGCCTAAGGCGGCTGCGGTCCGGTCCCGCGTCCGCTGAAGCTCCAGATAAGCCTCCTGCGCCCGGGCAAGCTCCGTCTGCCGGTACTTTTCAATTCGGGCGCGGCTTACAAGCATTGCCTGCGCGCCTTTGCCGATGGTCAGACGGGCTTCCCGCAGACGTTCCAGTGCGTAATACCGGTCCGTCGTTTCAGGCAGCTCGGGCATAGCCATCCTCCTGTCTCAGCCGAAGCAGCCGGCTGACCAGCATACGGTAATCCCCGCTCCGCAGCGCCGACAGGCTTATAAAGTGGTTCCCGCCGCCGGTATGATCGCCCATGCTCCCGATGCTGCGGTATAGCACAACATCGCTGCCAACGCAGGGCTGCTCCAGATATACCATCAGCCCATTGCCATCCGACCACATTCCATACAGATAAACCTCGCCGGATACGGCGATACCCGCATAATTGGAATGAACTTTGTATTCTCGAAGCTCCAGATCCTTGGTCAGCGCCCGTAAAAAGGCCCGTCCCTTGGCATGGAACTCCGCTTTTGCGCCGTTAGGGCCGCTTTCGCGTTCTCCGTAGATGTAGCCAAGCGGCTTGGAAAGCAGCTGAGCCAGGCGCTTCATATTGGACTGCTGAGATTTGACTGACATATCGCGTCCTCCTTATGAAAATGAAGAGGCAAGGGAGCACTTGTCCCTTGCCATCTCATTCCGGCAGCTTATGCCGCCGATGATTACATGTTCTCCAGACTGAATTTGACAATCATAACCGCGCGGATAACACAGAATGGCGCTATGCCGCGGGGCGGACAATCTGCTCCGACTCGAAATCGAAAATCGGCGCATTTTCCTCCGGCGTGCCGGGCACCAACCGCAGAGTATAACCGGACGCTCTGCACAGCTTAAACATACCGATAAACCGCTGAAGCTCAAAGTCGCGCTGATCCTGTTCAGCAGCTGAGGTGTCGGCCTTGTTTTTCTCAGCAAGAATTTTCCTGACGTTTTTGGAAATTTCCTCCTGTAGCTTCGCGCTTTCGTCCTTCTCCGGTTTCTCAGCTTCGGGAGTTTCTGGCACAGGCTCGAAGTCTGCGTCCACCGCTTCTTTTTTATCAGCGACAGGCGCCATCATGGACAGCCACCATGCTTTCAGGGCGGAGGCAATGAGCAGGCGTAGCATTCCGCGCTTTTTTGGCTTCAGGTTGATGACCTCCTCGGCCTTGACCTCGCTGATCTCGCTTATGGACACTGTCAGGCGGCCGGTTTCAACATAGGCCGCCGAAAGGAAGCAGGACACCGCCGCGCTGTCGGAGGCGAACACTTCTGCCGCGGATACACGCTGGGCAATCAGCTTTTCGCAGGTGATGGTCGAGCACTCCAGATCCGTCGCCCGGATGGTATCTGCGGCGATCGTGCCGGCGTGGATGGTGCCGTCGCCGGCGATATGCCTGGCCTTCACGCCGTAGATGACGTTCAGGCAGCCGTGGACGATCAGATTCTCCGTGACAACGGATTCATAGGTAACGGTTTCGCCTCTGGGTACATAGATGGTTTTCATAGTTCTGGCTCCTTTTTTATTATTTCAGGCTTAAGCAGCCTGCCGCTTCTGTTTTGGGCGCATGGGCAGGACCAGCGCGTAGTTATGATCGTCGGCCCGCAGCACAACAGGCGAATAGGGCGAAAACAGATCTATACGGATACGCTCAAACTGCTCAAAGCGCTTTACCGCTTCAAGTAACTGGCGCACGTTGAAATTGATGTCCACCTTGCAGTCGCAGCCGAAGCCCACCTCTGTGGCAAAAGCCCCGGTGCCGGACTCCACATACAGACGGCCGCGCGTAAACGCTACCGGCTGACGTTCCGGTGACTTGACGAATTCACTCAAGTAGGCAAGCTCCTTCGCGAAGGCCTTTGGTGAAATGAAATAACGCTCGCTGCAAGAGGATGGAACCACATTTTGAGGGATGATTCCATCCGGCGTCAGAAGGCGCGTTACCTGCGTCACGCTGCCGCCTGTGATCCGGGCAAATTTTTCACCGACATCCAGTGTGAGCGTACCCTTGGGGAAAAGAGCGCCCCAGTGCTTAAAGGTCTGGACCGGCAGGACAAAAGGCTCCTCCGGGCAAAGCCCCGGATCAATGGAAACCGCCATGCGGTACCCGTCTACACAGAATATTTGATCCTTAAGGAATCGGACGCCCCTTACGGCGCTGCGTTCGCTTGTTTCATCCGCCGCGTAACGGACGGAAGCTACGCGCCCCAGCAGCTTTTCCGCATCCGCCGTATAGCTGCGGACTGGTTCAACTGCGGGGCATTCTGGGAAGCTGTCCCCGGAATAGGCTCCGAGAATGCTTTGCCGGTTCTGGCATCGGATAGATACCTTATTCTCTTTCTCTCCCGCTTCAAGGGATATATCCATTGCCCCGGAGAGGGTATGGCACATTTTCACAAGCTCCCTGGTATATTGGAACACCATTGAAAACATGGCCCCCGAGGCGGGTATTTCCATGCTGACCCATTGCTCCAGATCGCTCGCCGTTAGAACACAGCGGTCTGGAAAGAAGTCCGCTTTTACCTCTTCGAGCTGCGGTATGACGGAACGCCGTGTGAGCTTTTGTACCGCGCTTAGTGCTGTATAAAATGTTTTTGCGTCAACCGTACTGTTCATGCCGCTTTCCTCCGTTTCGTCTTCTGTACGGTGGGCTTCACATTGACCGTAAGCGTCGAAAATGTTGCCTGCCTGACAGCGCTGTCGCCCAACGCCAGTATGTTATACACCATATCCACCACTGCCGTCGCCGCCGTGATGTTGGCCGCCATGCTCTGGGGAGCGGAAACGGAGGCCTCGGCGCAGCTTAGTTCAGTGGGGAATTTGTCAGTATCCTCCAGCACATCAGGGTAGACGTCCCCGATGGGCTTATAGTAGGTTTTTCCGGCCCGTCTGATACCGCAGACCACCTGGCCGGTATGCTCGCCGTTTCCGGCGTCGATGTAGATCAGTTCTTTGGCCTTGTTGAAAACCAGATGGCAGAGCTGCCGGCTTTTGTTATTGTCCACGGCGCCCAGTAAAATGACCTGTTCCCGGAGTTCCGTGCCACCGTAGTATCCGGTTCGCCAGACCTGCGGCGTCAGCAGTTGCTTGAGCTCTTCCTCACTTTCGACGAAGGAGGGCAGATATTCCGTCTCCATGCCGAAAACCGCGGAATACCGTTCAGCCAGCACTTGCGCCTTGTTTTCGCCCAGATCAGCAGGCGTGAAATTCTGCCGGACGAGATTTTTGGTTTCAACCACGTCTCCGTCGCAGATGATGAAGCGTACGGGCCGGTCAAGGGCGTACAGCAGCCGGTAAAGATGCGGCGCGGCGTGTCCGCCGGTTCCGCCGGCACCCAGCATGACGATTTTGACGGGACGGCTCTGTGAAAACTTCATCAGAGCAGCACCTCCGGAAGAGCCATTGCAAGCAGCGCCCGGTCGAGATTACGCGGGCATTTTGTCACGTTGTCCAGCCATTCGTCGGGAAACTCCTCACCCATGCTCTCAAGCACCAGGGTGGGATCGATTTCCTGATAGATCCCGCCGCAGGAAAAGCGGGCTGTAATCTCCGGGAAGTATTGCTCCAGATGCCCCACGACGAAATACAGGCGCGTGGCTTTTTCATCGCTGTCATCCATGAAGGAGAATTTGGCGTCCATGCTGTTATGACTGTGAATGTCGGCGTAGTGCAGATATCTATCCTCCGGCAGGGCGCTGCCCCGCAGATCGGCGCTGATGCGTGCTTTCCCGACAGTCTGCTTGGGGATGAACGCCTCGAAGCACTCATTCTCCCGGTCCCAGTAGATATGCGCCAGCGCTTCAAATTCCTCCGTCTCACTCATGAAGCAGCGAAAGAATGAAATGATCCGGCCGAGCAGCTCCCGGGGAATCAGAGGGAGAGCCGGGGTAAACCCGGCTCTGACCTCAGACAGCTCTACAACGTTGTTTTTGGGGGCGATAAAATCGCCCATTTCCGTTTTTCGGAGCTCATAAATCCTGCCGTCTCTGGCGGGAAACAGGCAAATGCTTTTATCCGAGTCCTCAGCATCCTCTTTTGATGTGAATATCCCCTTATATGCGGCAATACCTTTGCTCTGCGCTGTGACCTTGGGTTTTACGAGACAATCGGGGCTTTTCTCCTTGCTCTTTTTCAGACCGTCCAAAAATGCTTTGGAGCGTTCAATTTCCTCCTTGACCGAAATGATGGTGGTATCCTTGGGATCGGGAATTAGCTTGATGGTTTTTCCGTACTCCACCGTCCAGGATACCTTTTTGCCCTCGCCGAGCTCCGGAAAGTCGTCGGACTTGGCAATCCGAAGTTCCTCAAACGTCATGGAAGAGTCCTGAATTTCCTCTTTGGCTCCGCCGTAAGAGAAAATGGGCAGTTTCTCGAACAGGGACTTGGTTTCCTGTTTCTCGAACTCAGCCTCGATCAGGTTGCTTTCGCTCTGCTCCGCTTCGGGCTGCTTCGATGGGGTTTTTTCGATGTTTTTCTTTTGGGGAAGCATGACTGGATCGCTAAATTCCTTTGCCGCCTGGAGAGCCTCCGGCTGTCTGACCGGAAAATCCGCTGCTGGCAGAGGTTCTGAAGCACCGCTATTACCCCCGCCAAAGATGGCGTCAATATCAAGGCCATCCTCTTCCAATTCCGCAAAATTTGTGTCCTCGTGTTCCCGCATAGTGTGATTCCTCCTTAAATTTATGTTTGGACGCAAAAAAAGACCGCAACCGCCTTAACAGGCAATTACGGTCTTTCTTGGTCCATATTCGTATTCATGGTTGCTTGTGCGAAGGCAAGGGGACGCACTGCTCCCAAGTCCTTTGTCCGCCCTACTTACTCCGCCCTAAATTACTCCGCCCTTGAATACGACTACATTGTAGCACAAGCCGGAGCTGGCGTATAGGTGAAGTTTTTTCACATACGGGAGAGCTACTAGCACGCCTGCGGCGTTGGAAAAGACACTGTTGAGTTCCATAAATAGTGGTACGTTCTCATCTCCGCTGACACAGGCCGAAATAAGGTTCTGGCAGGTCACGCAGTCAAACAACTCCGACAGACACGGCTCGTGTTCTTCCATGGTAGAAATACCTTCGCGCGCTACGACTCCATACCAAACACTGCCATTATCAAAATCTTACTTGTTCGCATCAAGCTCTATTTTAGTCCTATTTCTGCTGCCCATTTGTAAAGCTCTAAACCGGCTCCTATCATACTCACTCCCTTTAACGCTGTGATCTTTACGCAATGACGGGCAAAGGGAGATTATTGATATTCGTCCGATTGCCATACATGGTAACCGTTTTTTCCATTATGTTTAATCTTGTACATAGCCGCATCCACTTTTTTGAATAGTATATCAAGGGAAATTTCAGCTTGGTCTATAATAAGAACGCCAATACTGCAAGTTAGTGTAAAAGCATCATCTTGTTCATTTGCAAGAATGCGCCTGAATTGCTCTACTTTCCTTTGCACAGTATCGGTTGACACGTGTTGCATAAATACAACAAACTCATCACCGCCAAATCGACCAATTAGATCATCGGCATCAAATATGCGTTGAAGCAGGCTGGCTACATTTCGTATAACTTCATCACCAACAGCATGTCCATAATGATCGTTAATGTATTTGAAGTCGTCTAAATCTATCATCAGCATCGCACACGTTACGCCGCCATCAATTTTAAGACGCTCCTGTATTTTTTCAGCCAACGTAACTTTATTATAAATCCCTGTCATCATGTCGGTTGCCGCCCTTTCAACGGCAAGGTCGCGTTCTGTTATAAATTTATGAATATCCAATGCACGGCCAAGAACTTTTTTCACTTTTCCCCATATATTTGTTTTGCTTTGAAGGGTTATGTTATACCATCTATAACTGCTGCCACAGATATTAGTTAAGGTTTCAAATTCAACTCGAATATTCTTTTTACATGTATCTTCCAACATTTTTAGAAAAATTTCTTGCGAATCGGGATGTATTATTTCTGTATACTTTTTATCGTTGATATAGCTCCGTATTTTCCCATTCACTGCTTCGTCCGACTTTTTATACGAATATTTCAATATATCTCCACTGGGTATATATTCAATGAGGATTTCTCTTGAAATCATTTTTAGAATGCTGACCCGAAAATACTCTGCCTTTCTCGAAAGCATATCGTCACCTCCTCATTCAAAGCTATAGCTTTCATATCTGGAAAATAGTGCAAAGCAGGATTGTCATTTTGTGGCAACTCCTGCTTTGCATTTATATCAAACCGGGAGTAATTGATAAAGTACCGGTCTGCTCCTGTTGGCCGACTTTAATCCGTGTTCGACTAATTATTATGTTTTAGCCTCATTTTTGATCATATTACCATAACCAGGCAGTAATATCAAGTGTAACACTTAGTCGGATTAATATTAACACTTTGTGTATAAGGCTGTCACCATTATATAAACTAAGGGTGACAGGAGGAATAGAAAATGAAGCCAAAACCAGAGAAAAAAGATTTGAATATTCAAGTAGGAGAAAGCATCAAGGCTGTGCGCGAACAGATTGGCTATACTCAAGAGCGATTTGCGGAGTTAGTAAATGTTTCGGCCCAATATATATCTGATGTAGAAAGAGGCAATGTAGGCATTTCTGTAGCAACGCTGAAAAAAATTAAGGAAGCTACCTTTGTATCAAGTGACTCCATTCTAATGGGAAAATGTGACTATAACGATATTTCACTGATCATAGAGCAGTTGCAGAATGTTGATGAAAAATATATAAATCCGCTTAAGATTATCATCAACAAGTATTTGGAAGCTATTGCCATGAACAGTCAGAACAAGCAATAGGTTTGAGCCCCTTCCGGAATAATCGTAAAGACGGACGGCGTTTGCCCTCCGTCTTTTTTCAAGTGTGCCCAGCATGGGCGATAACCATGCGGCGAAAGTCCGTTGCGCGCTTGGTAGCAGGAAGCGCTAGCCAAGAGCAAGGATGTCCGTCGTGAGGCGGAATCTGAAAGAAATTGTAAGCAAAGTTCCGGGCCGACGAACAGAAACCTCATATGAGATCGAACAGGGCGGACGAGTTTGCTTGTCGAAACGAAGTCCAACGCTACCCGAACCTCACACGGTAAATAAGGCGACTAGACGGAATGAAGGTTATCATTCTTACTTGGAGAGATCTCACGGACGCATAAAAGATGTGGAGTAAAGCCTGCTGTGAGAAGTCAGCCGAGGCCATAGTACCATCAAAAGAATTACGCCTTTGATATGTGGATGGCAATGAAGCACAGAGAACGATAACCCAGGTGCAAAAGGGCAGGGCATATACTATACGCTCCCACAAGAAATCTCTGAAGAAAGCAAAACAGAAACCGAAGGAGAAAACAACACGAAACCAGCCCAAAACCGTCAGAGCGGTCATAAAAATAAGGGACATGAAGCTTTTTTGCTTCATGTCCCTGCCATTCTATGGATGATTTATAAAACCACGCCAATGCTTCAGCATCAGAACTGACTTGGAGAATACCGGACCGTTACGACAAGCACTTGCTTCTGAGCTTCCTCTACACGGTAAACGACAGTGTAGTTTTTAACGAACAACTGACGGTAGCCGCGATTGGCATACGCGCCGGTTTTCCGCTCCAGGCCGCGATGCGGCAGCTGCTCCAGCGAAAGGACTGCCTCTTCGATTTCGTCCACCAGCTTCAGCGCCGTTCCAGGTTCCAGCAGGGTTTTGGCAATATACGCATAGATACCGTCCAAATCCCACAGTGCCCGGCTCGTTAGTCTGACGCTGTATTTATCCAAAATGCTTCCTCCTTAAAGAAGTAAGCGCCGTCCTTGCTTCATGGAGCTGTCCGTCCTCGGCCAGTTCAGCCTCCGCTTCAGAAATCGCAGTATCTGTAGCGTTTGTTTCCAGCATTTCCTCATAGGTTTCGATACTCATAACGACCAAATCGCCGTAACCGTTCTTCGTAATAAAAACCGGTTCGCGGCGCGCATGGCAGATGTCGGATATTTCATTGGTGTTCCTCAAGTCTGTAATGGGCCTGATCTGGGGCATAATTCCGCCTCCTTTCTTTGTACATTATTATAACATAATTATGCGCAAATTACAACTGTTGTTAACGTTTTATGAGTTGAGTCTTGCGGGGGGTCGCGCTTTGCGTTGGTGACGCCGAAAGCGGTTCAAACCCGCACATTCACCAGATCATACACAATATCGTCCCCGTCAAGCTGGCTGGTGCGGTAAATCTTCTGGCAGAAGGGTTTAAGAGAAAAGTACATGCCCGGAGCAGACTTGTCCAGAAGGATTCCGGTAACTGTAAACTTCCTCGCCAGCTGTTCTTCGCACAGCTCTTTCAAATAGCCGTCCGGCAGAGCGCATTCGCCGTCGGTAATAAATACGACGTCCGCATTCTCAAAACCTTCCGACTCCATGAGGCGCAAGGCCTCCCGAAGCGGCGTTTCAAAATTCGTGCCTCCTGTCAGGAAGCACTCCGCAGCAGCCATCTTTTGCCCGGCGTCATACGCTCCCGGCAGAAAAATATCGGTCTTAAAGCTGCCTCTTCCGGAGAAGTGGACGAGCGCGAACCTCCGGTGGCCGTCGGCCGCGATTTCCAATAGTGTCATTGCCACAGCCTTTGCCCATGCCTCCGGATCGCCTTTTGTGGAGTCGGATTCGTCAACGCAGACAATCATGTCGCCCATGCCCTTGCAAACAGGTTCCCGGCGCAGATACTGCTTGATCTGCCCGCGCTGATACTTTCGCAGAAACAGGGGCACCGTCTCCGGCATTGCCAGCATGGCAAGCTCTGAGGTGATGGCGCGGGATAAATCATTGCCAAGCTCCAGCGCGTATTTCTCGCCGCGGCCGTAAGCGTAGCCATTTTTCTTTCCCTGCGCGAACATCTCGCGGAAACGTCCCAGATATTTCGATATGTCCACCAGCGTTTTACTTTTCCTGACCTGCTCTAGCAGCGCCATATTCACGGGAGTACGCTCCATATTGCCCGGCTCGTCGCTCCATGCGCCAAGGATACTCTGGATTTCCTCGGCCTTTTTGCAGGCAGATTGGACCGCCGCGTCAATCATGCTGCCAATAGGTTCTTTATTCTGCGTGAGATTTGTGTCCACCATCTTGGAAACCGCTTCCATCTGCTTCTGTTTGCTCTCCGCCTTATTCGCCGCGTCCACTACGGCCTGTTCCAGCGTACCGTTTTTCGTTGCTGCGGCCTGTAACCGCTCCAGCAATTGGGAAAGCCCCTTTTGCGCCGCAGCCTGCGCGGACTCCAGCTTCTCCAGCGTGTTCAGAGAGCCTTTTTTGCCCTCGGCGCTGTCCAGAAGACTGTCCAAATCTCCGGATACCTGCTGGACAAATTCCGTGGCGGCCTCGTACGCGGGCAGCTCCCGCCCCTCGCAGATGCTCTTGATGGTCGGGTAATCCTCGCCTTGGACCACATGATCCAGAATATGCGCGTTGAATTTTCTGGCTGTAGCCGTCAGAGCGTCTTCTTCGTTGCGGCGCGGATTCAGAGAATAGAAGGACTGGTAAACATCCCGGGACAGGGCGGGAAAGCTGCGAAGCTTTTCCGCCGCCTTTGCTTCAAGATCATCCATATCCGTATCGCCCCCGCGCAGATCGGTATAAATGGCGTCCTCAAGGCGCATCGATTTTAGTACCCGGTCCGTCTGTGCCGGCTTGGCTGGGCGAATCGCGCCCCATGCGCTGCCCAGCACATCCGCAATGCTGTGAAATGATTTTGGCATATTACACTTCCTTTCCAGAGCAGGTCATCCAGTCGCGCAACACCTGATGGGCCAACGCGTCGCTCTCTCTCAGTTTTGGGTACTCGTCCTTCATGAAACCGCGCCGTACATATTGGTTTTGCCGCTGTCACGCAGAGCGTCGAGAAAAGCGGCGTATTCCTTTCGTTCTTGTACCGTAATAGATTGCTCCATTCTGTATTCTCCTCATTTTAGTTTGCGGTATGGGAAGGCAAAAAGCCTTCCCATACCGCAGTGTTGTATCAGACCGGCCAGCTGGAGTCGTCAAAATCCGGGATGAAGTCCGCGGGCGGGGCGCTGCTCTGCTGCCCGTCGCCGTCGGCGCTCGGCTTTGAATCTCCGAAATAAACGTTATCGGCAACGATTTCCGTGCTGCGGCGCTTTCCGCCCTCCTTATCCGTCCAGTTGCGCACCTGAACGCGGCCATCCACGATGGCCATGCGCCCCTTGGTGAAATACTTGTGTACAAACTCCGCCGTGGCCCGCCAGGTAACGACGTCTATGAAATCCGTTTCCTTTTCACCGTTGGCGTTTTTGTAATCCCGGTCGCAAGCGATGGAGAAGCTGCACACCGGCGTCTCTCCGGCGTAACGCAACTCCGGGTCGCGGGTCAGTCTGCCCATAACAATGCTTCTGTTTAACATAATCGTATCCTCCTAAATTTTTATTGCAGCGCCGCCAGCTGATCCAGCGGCGCATAAGTGAATCCCACCGTCTGATGGGCGCCTTTGCTTACCTTTTCCATGTCGGCCAGCAAATCGTCAATCAGCTGGCGTTCGGCGTCGTTTTGTATGTTGGCTCTCAGGTCACTCTGCATCTGATACAGGCGTACCATTTCGGAGCGGAATTTAATGAGCGCCTTGTTGCCCGTTACGTCTTTCGCGGCATGGAACTGTTCCAAAACCTCGGCCGCCATGGCCCGGATATCATTGACCTTGTCCTGCAGGGGGTTGATGCAAAGGCGGTTGAGGGTCGCGTCAACGGCCGCGCGGTCGCCGGGCTTCTGCCACAGGCAGCAGCGAAGTGCCAGCAGGTCCTTCGGAACCACCGTCTGGCGGCCCTCCAGCCAGGCCTTTGCCTGCGCGATCGGCGAAAAGCTGAGCAGCTTGCGGTCGGAGAGCTTTAGGCCGCTCCTTCGCAGCTCGCAGAAGACGTCGTCCGCCAGCTCGTTGATGCCGTCCGGCACCACGACCTGACGCACCTCCTCCTGCATGGCCAGCAGCTCCTCAAGTGCAACGGTGGCGCCGACCCCGCTTTGAACGCCGGTCTGCTTGTCCTTCAGGACCGCAAGCCGCTTGGCGCGGTCAGAAATGTTCTCCGTTACCGCCTTCAGCTCTAGACGGTCATACAGGGCCTCCAGAATTTTTTCAGCCGGGTCGCTGAAATTGGGGATCTCGTTAGAGGCGGCGAAGAAAGAAATGGTGGGGATGGGATATGTGCGTCCCTCGTTGGTGTACTTGCGCTCGTTGAGCGCCGTGAGCAGTGAATTTAATACCCCGTCGTTGCATTTGAAGATTTCGTCCAAAAAAACGATATCCGCTTCCGGAAGCTTGCCTGTGGTTAGCACGGCGGGTTCGCCCGCGTGAAGCTCGGAGAGGGCCTTGCGATAGCCCTCCATCTGTGCGGTGAGCTGTCCGAGCTGTTCCGCTTTTGCCGGATCGCCGCTGTCTTTCCGGTATTCCGCCACTGCGGTTTCCAAGTCGGACTGCATCTGCCGGTAAAGCTCATCCTGCCCGAGAATGTTCTGCGATACCGCCCCGGGGATGAGGCTTTGAAGGTCAATGCGCCCGAAAATCTGGTCTTCGTCTGTTTGCTTGGAGAGCAGGCGTTCGAATTGCCGGGCCCCGGCGATACGCTGGCGAAACAGGTTGACGACATAGCTTTTGGCCTGCCCGGGGTCGCCGAGGATAAACAGATTCTTCCGGGTCAGCAGAGCGATGGAAATGAGTTCCACAAGTTCCTCGCGCTCCACTACAAGGCTGTTGACGTCATTCATGACGGCGTGCATCTTGTCCCTGAGCGTCATTTCGCGATTCCTCCTTCTGCAGCGGGATAGATCGAAACCGGAGTAATCATATAATTGATGTACAGTTCTTCATCCCAAAGGTCCGTGTTCTCATACGCAAAGATCATGCAGTCTGAATCAAATGTGCTCGTTGTGAGCGTAAGCGGAACATGGTTTTCTATGTCATCCGACATTAACCGCAGAAGTATACCGGTATCTGTGGACACACCCAATGTGCCTGGCTCTATACCGTTATTTCCATCGCTGGAAAAGCATAGTGCATAGAGGCGTTCGCTTGCTTCCGGGAGGAATGCGGCGACGGGTTCCAGCATATCGGGAGCCATGACGACTGAATCGAGGGGAATATCGCCAAGAGCCCTTTGTGCGCCGGACAGTTTTGAAAACCTGTTCTCAAGCTCTTCAACAAAGCTCTCGTTTTCAGGGGCCTTGAAAGCGCAATAAATCTCCGGCGCGTCGTTGTCCGTTCCTTTATCCACGCCATCACGAATTTCCGTGACTGTGCCGAAAAGTCCGGCATAGCTGCTGTTGCCATTGGCCCATATCCCGCCGCCAACGGTAAAGTTTTTCCCGTCAACGGAGATGACTTCTCCTGGTTTTGCTATCATTTTTGTGCCTCCTTATACTTTATCTGCATGATCACGCGGCTTTTTCCTTCTCAAGTACATACGCTATGAGCTCGGGAGCCGCCGCTCTGCCCAGTTCCACGGCCTGCTCAAACTGCTTGTCCGAAAAACGGCTGGTTTGCAGGAGCAGTTTTTTTATTCCGGTGAACAAGACAACGGAAACCATGCCGTTCTTATGTGTGGCGGGCGTGACGCTGACATAATATCCGCGCTGCGTGGTCCCGCCGCAAAAATAGTTCGCGCCGCCCTTATCGTAGTAAACCTCCACGTCAAGGTGCGAACCGGATTTGAGCCCCTCATATGGGGTGCTTTCGAGTACTGTCCTTTTCATTTTTTAAGCTGCCTCCTGTTTTTATAATGAATGAGTCTTAAGCTTCATTTCAAAAAGCCCTGTTCCGCTAAGCGTATGGCGTCAACAACGGCAAACCGCTTGCCATTTTCAAACTTTGAGTAATAGTAAACGTAAACCTCATATTGCTTCCCGTCGCTTGCCTGAGCCATGTACTGCTTTTGAATGTGGAAAGGATTCGCGGATATCAGGTCGCGGTTTCGGGACTCTCTGAGGATTTCGTAGACAAGCCCGCCGAACTCAAACCCCTTCAGGCTTTCATCGATGCCCATTTCATACCTTAACTGAATTCCCATTTTGTCTCCTCCGTTACGCGGCCACGAGCTGCGCATAAAGTTCGCTTCCCTCGTGGATGGCATCAAAGGAGATGATTTTGCCGCGCATACTGTCAGTCACGCCGGTGATCCCGTGCATGCGGCAGGGGCTTTTGCAGTTGAGCATCTCGTACTGAAGCTGGGCAAAAATGTGCTGCTTCAGCTCGCCCTTGTCCGGGTCAAAGCCGGCCACCGCGCGAATCAGGCGGAGGGCAAGCTGCTGGTAAACGTCGTCGCGGTCCAAATGCGCCGCCTTAATTAAGGAGTGATTACTCCGCATCACGCTGTCGATGCACCAGAGATGCTCCTCCACGATATGGTTGCGCTGAGCAATACTATAGTTGTTTTTCATAAAAAGCCTTCCTTTCTTATCAGTCCTGTATTTTGGGGGCCCAGAAGCGGCAATAGCCCCGGCCCCAGTCCTCCATCAGCATTTGATTTGTGTAGCCGACCGAATTGTATTCGGCGTTTGAGCAGCGCTGCACGGGGATAAACCCCTGCTCCGCGTACTCGTTTTTCTCTTTGCCCATATAGGAATACGCGCAGGTGTCGCAATGCTTTTTCGTTTCGCTCAATCGGCATCCTCCTTTTTCTTTTTTTCCATGGCCTCCGGCGCGGGGGGTGAAAAATACGGCTCATGCCGGAAGCCGTCCCCGCACAGAAAGAAATAGTTCGGCAGCAACCCGTCGTCGATCTCAACGATACCGTGCCGTGGCACGGCGACGCCCAGAAGTCGCAGCCCCGCGTCATAGGAACACTGTTCCCAAAATGCCTTTGCCGACAGTTCGGTGGTCGTTTCCGCGATAACCGTGTACCGCCACGCTTCGGGCGGAAGCTCCTTGCCCAGCGAAACACACAGGTTTTCGAACATGAACCAGTCCTGCTCGCTTTTAAACCCGAAGACCCGCACCTTATAGGGATAGATCCGTTTCGGACACCAATCCGGCGCCCTCATGACGGGATCGCGCTTCTTGAACAGCCGTGCCCGTTTGCCTCCGATGCAATAGCGTTCAAACTCATGGAGCATAACGCCGTACTTTTTCTGGGGCAAACCGGAGTGGCGATAATTCGCCTTGCAGGAGCCGCAGCACGCCTCCCTGATTTTGGTTTCCCGCATAGTTACGCCGCCTTTCTGATGTCCAGATTTTCAAACCGGTTGCACAAGTCAATAACCCGCTGGCAATCGTCCATTTCAAAGCTGCCGATATGCGTCCGGTTTTCCGGCAAGCGCAGCTGCTCCGCCAGCCAGCGGTAGGCCTGCGTGCGGCTCAGCTTTTTACGACGCCAGAACGCATCGAATATTTCATGGGTTTCCCTGCGTTTAAGTCGCAGCACCTCGTTGGCCACATTGCCGAGAGGACGCTCCGTTCCTCTGTGACAGCCGACGCGGGCGTTGCACGTCCGGCACAGATAGATTTTTTCTCTCTCCAGGCCGAGCCGCTCCACGGAATCTCCGTAGATCTCCCGCGCGTCCGCCAGCTCGACCTTTCCGCCGCAATAGCGGCAGATAGTCGGATTTTTCATTGCCGTGCCTCCTTACGCCGCCCTGGGTTTGGATTTTCCGGACGAAACGGCATGTTCCGTTCTGACGGAACTGGGCGCTCTTTTCGCCACGTTCAGGCAGGATACCTGTTCCGTTCCCAGCAGCAGCACACCGTTCTGCGCAACATTCAACCGCATGGTTCCGCCCATGGCCCGCAAACACTCCTTGAGCTTGTGAGCTGTGTAATAATACGTACCGCCGGGCGTGCCGGTCAGCGGGATTACCTCCAGCCTGCCGCGCGCGGTTCCGGTATCGCTGCTGCAGGACAGTTCAATCGCGCCCGGCTCAAAATGGAGCTCGACCGTACTGCCGCCATCTCCCAGAGCTGTAACGGAATCCAGCGCCCTGTAAAGTTCCTCTCCGTCGGTCAGGACGGTAAACAGCGGCTGGCAGGCGCTGAAAAGAGCGTCCGTGTTGATGTACACGCCGTCGATCATCCTCGCGGAAAACAAGAAGCTCTCTTTCATATACACGATGCTTTTGCCTGTGGTCCCAACGGAAAAAACATCCTCCTCCGCACACATTCCTGCCAATAGGGCCAGGGAGCGCGCCGGAATCATCATACTGACCGCACCGCCCCCCTTGGTTTCACCCTTGGCCGACATGATGCGGCTTCCGTCGGAACTGACCGCTTTCAGGCCATCTTCCGAAAAAATCAGGTTTACGCACTGCATGGCGGCCCGTGTCTTATCGTCCGACGCCGCAAAAACGGTTCGGCGCGCCATAGCCGGGACTCCGGAAACCTGCACGGTGTCGGCAGGAAACGGCAGATCGATGGGCGGATATCCCCGCCCGGGCAGAATGCCGATCTGATACCTTGCCCGGCCGCCGGCCAGCAGCAGGGTATTGTTTTCCCGGCTGTGCAGCGCGATCAGTTCACCCGGGAGTTGGGACAGCATGCCGACGCTCATTTTGGCGTTCAGTACCAGAGAGCCGTCCTCACGTACCTCCGCTTTCATTTGGCTTCGGAGGGAAACCTCCATATTCGTGGCTGATACGCTGATTTGGCCCGCGTCGGCGTCAGCCTCCAGCAGGATGCCGCGAAGCTCTTCAATAGGGGACGCGTCGTTAGCCAGACGCGCCGCTCTTTTGCACAGAGCCAGCAGTTCCGCGCGATTTGCGATTACTTTCAAAAAATCATCTCCTCTTAAGCAACAAAATCAAAGATACAGAGCTGGTTTTCGTCTACCGTCTGTTTCTTTGATTTCTTCTGTTTCGGTTCTTCTGTTTTCAGTTCCAACGCCGCCAATTCCACAGAGTACAGGGGCGTTTCGATGAATTTCGGTTCGGTCGGCGCGATAAACGGGTCCTCTGGTTCCTCCACCGGTTTTGATTTAGCCTTTGCCGTGTTCCGGTCGGGGTTAATGAACGCCATCTTTTTGAAGCTTGCGGCGATATCCTCCACATTGTCCCGGATACCCTGCATCAGCTCCTTCGCCATCTGGGAGGTCATGTCCTGCACGTCGCTCATGGCGGCAAGGCCCTCCTCGGTGAACGAGCCCTCGATAATCCCGGCGACGGCCAGCTTGGAGGCCATCAGCTTTATGGCCTTGGCCTGCATGGTGTTTGTATAGAAGAGCATGTAAACCTCAACGCGCGGCGCGAGCTGGTTGATGCGCCAGGACCGGCGTGATGCCTGACGCAGCGTGAAGAGGTTGTAGCCCATACTGTAAAATATGAGCGTTGTGAAGGCATTGAGGTCCAATCCGGTCTCAACGAGGCTAGGGTTTGTGATCAATATCTGCATCCCGGCGGCGAGCCGTTTTTCCACCCATTCCTCGCGTTTGGAGGGCGTGATTTTGCCTGTCATGATTTCAGTCCGAAAACCGTTTACCGTCAGCAGCTTCAGAAGCTTTTGCTGGGAATCCGTCCGTGTCCAGCTGGTATAGATCAGCACCTTTTCGCCCTTCGTGATTTTCTCACGGACAATCTCCAGTACCTTTTCTTCCTTTGGCCCCAGCGTATCAAAGTCGGTGATGTCCGCCGGCGTGACAATGGGATCACCAAACACAGGATGCAGGATCTCCGGCTGGCTGTAGGGCTGATCCGGAAAGACCGTGAGCAGGTTGAGGTAGGCGGACAGGATTTTTTTTGCAGCCTTTTTATCCTCGCGCAGTACCTTTTTCAGGGCACTTTCAATACGCGTGTACTCTTCGGCTACTTTGTTCGGCATTGGTAGCGGAATGGGGATTTCCTCATAATCCGGCAAGTCCTTGCCCATGTCCGAGAGGGACAGGAAGGCCGCGTGTTCCAGCAGGAAGCGGGAGAAAACCAGCGGCGATACGCCGGGCAGCTGACGCGATTGCTTTTTCACCTTCTGGGTTCTGCGGTTGGAGGCATAGTCCGCGTCCCCGACCTCATAAATGTTTTCCACGACGCCGTATTCAGCGTCGAATTCTCCGGGCGCAGTGTACGCTTTCCTGTCTTTTTGCATCAGATACGGCACCACGCGGTAAAGCAGGTGGAAGATACCGGAGCTGTAGCCGTTGATCAGCGTTGCCGTCATACCGATGACCTTCTTCGAGACGTTGAAGATTTCGCCCATGGCGTCGCCCTGACCGCTGTTGTTTGAATATTGGTGCAGTTCATCCACAACAGTGCCGAATATCTTGCTCTTGTACTTTTTTCGGATATAGGTGCTCAGTGGATATCTGCGGCAGGCTCCTACGGTAGGATAATGCCCGTCCGGGTTCTGCGTGATCTCCCGGATGCGCTCCAGTACGGCCTCGTTTTTGCATTTTCCAAGATGCGCTTCGGCTTGATTGCGATAGACCCAGCCGTAGTCTCCGATTTTCACCCACGCGCTCTTTACCCGGGTATTGACCGGCGCCCAGAGCGGCGTGCCGCAGTGCGGGCATTTGTGGTTGCGGCTGTGCTCGGTGCGAAACCAGAACTGATCGGCATTGACCATGTACCGTACGCCATCCTCGCTGAACGGCATTTCCAGAACGCCCATACAGTCCGGGCAGAGAAACGCGCCCTTTCGCCGGCTCCAGACGACCGCCGGCTGCTTCATATAGCCATCCCGCGCGGTCTCCTTGGAGATTATGGCGTAAACATTCTTTTCACCTTTCTCATAGAGGCCATAGAGCCGGTTCATCTCCGTGATGTTGTGAACCACAATCGCAACGGTATTTGGCAGCGTTTCCGCTATCTCGCGGGTCCATTTTTTTGCTACATGGGATGGGCAGAGGATAATGTTGAAGGTTTTTGCGCCGCCATGAGACGTGGAGGTGAGCAGCGCCGCATTCATGGCCACCGAACCGATTTTAGTCTTGCCCGAGCCGCATTCCGCGATGATGAAGCCGCACTTGCTCTTTTGAAGCTGCCGTTTAACCGACTCCGCTACCGCGAGCTGGGCGTCGTAAAGACTATATCCGGCTTTTTCCCGAATATAGTCGTTCAGAGCCAGCACCTCTGTAGAAAGCGGCTCGGACGCCGGGTCGAACAGCGGCCGGAACTGATTTCGGATGCGCTGCGCCACGGTGACGCCGAACGCGTTCAGATAGCCGGTCACGCTTTCCACGCCGTCAAAGCTGTTCGGGTTTGCGACCTGCCCAGGAATGGAAATCTGTCCGCCACGCAGTCCGTCCTCCACCACGGTAATGATATTAACGTCGCCTGCTTGGCACGTAAGTACCCATGCATCCATCTTTTCGCGCAGGGAACAAACCGTCAACCTGCGAAGAATACTCCGCCGCTCCAGTTCATCAAGCACGTAGTCCCGAAACTCTGGGATCAGCGGAACCGAGGTTTTCCGGTCCAGTTCCTCAAATAGCTTTTCTCTGTCGTTTTCCGGGCAGAAAATGCAGCATTTTCGCGGGAGTGCTTCCATATCGGTCTGTTCGTCACCCTCCTCTGTTTGTCTGGCTTTGGCGTCCACGTCGTCGTCCAACGCAAGCAGCGTAGCCTCCGCGTAAATACCGTCGTGGGAAAACTGCCGGCTGTACCGCTTTACCTGACTGAGCAGATGGACCGTCTGCCCGTTGATTTCCGCGTCGATTCCGGCCCCGCCGTAAATGGCGTCCGCCAGAGCGCGTACCATTTCCGGGTACCCGCCGATGCGAATGGCCCGCAGGGTTTTTTCCGCCGCCGCCTGCTCCCAGACCACCGTGTCGGCGTAGGCAGACAGCCGTACCGAAGCGCCGGGGTCATAGTAGCTGACCGGCATGAGTTTACTTGCTCCTGACATTCATGCGTAGTCTCCTTCCTTTCCGTATTTGAACGCAAAAAAAGACCGTAACCGCCTTAACAGGCAATTACAGTCTTTCTTGGTTCATATTCGTATTCATGGTTGCTTGTGCGAAGGCAAGGGGACGCACTGCTCCCCAGTCCTTTGTCCGCCCTACTTACTCCGCCCTAAATTACTCCGCCCTTGAATACGACTACATTGTAGCACAAGCCGGAGCTGGCGTATAGGTGAAGTTTTTTCACAGGCTTAAAATCAGTTATGCGGCTCGTATCCTGCGCTATAATGGAAATGTTGCTATATGCCCATAGGCTATTTTTACGACCTCTGTAGTGACCTTGACCGTTATACCGTTTATTCTTTGGTATATCCGGTAGACGTATCAATGTTTATGGTATTTGTATCGCCGTCCCATGCAACACCAAAATTAATGACAGCTGCCATATCGCGCAATTTGAAATAATTGTTCCCGCCGATGTTGTAAGCCGTCAGTTTTTTCAGGGCGGCATCCACGCAAACGCACGACGTAGTAAGGTCGGCGCTTTTATTTACATTGCTGCCGGATACCGCAAGCTCACCACCAACCGCCGTATAGCTTTCACCGGTTGAAATATAGATCGTGTTTAGCGTATCATTCCACGACACTTCAAACTGTTTTTCGGATCGGTTCAGCGCCTTTGCAAGATCGCGGAGTTTGAAAAAATTGTTTCCGTTTATGTTGTATGCCTCGAAGGGAATTGACTTTCCATTGATCAAGACAGTCGAGCTTGTGGGTTTTGCCATCACAGCCTTCGCGAGGATTACGGGGGTTTCGGTAAAAAAGTCCACATCCTTCTGGAAGACGAGATTAGTCCCATTATAGACCTGGAGCTTTTCCGGCTGATCATAATTGGTATCGTCAAAGACCAGGCTGAAGGCAACTCCGCCGTTTTCATCAGAAATAAAGGTCTGGCCGTTTATTTTTACCGTCAGCCCACTCAGCGGATTGCCGCTTTCATCGGTAATTTCCATATCATATTCTCTTGTCACACGCGCATCCTGCCATTGAAGATGTTCCCTTACATCGTTGCCAATCTTCAGGCTTCCCTTCATGGTGAAATCATTTGTCATTGAATGGTATGACTCTCCTCCGATGATTTCTCCGGCGTCGTTCCATGTGCAGTTTTCAAAGCTGATGGTCCCGGAAAAATCACGCGGGATAAACTCGATGATATTTGAGTCCGTCAATGTAATGTTCGATTGCCCGCTGGGCTGCAAAAACAGAAAATCAGAGTTGCTGATGGTCACATCCGAATCCACGATCTCAAATGGCCATTCTCCTTTTATTATGACGTCTGTAAGCTTAATGTTATGATATTCCAGACTTGAAGGTTTACCCAGTATGAGGCTGTCAAAAGACGCAGTGTCATCATAGATGTCGATAAACACTTTCCTTAATTCTGAATCGGAAATATCTACTTGGGAATCAGGGTCAGGGAAGAACAGCCAGCCCCTTTCGTATCCGCCGCCCTTGAGATCGTCTTCCAGAATCGTGGTCTTTTCCAGTACGAGGCTGTAATCCGCCTCGGGAATAAAGTCATGAACGTTCCAGTATTTAAAATATACTCCGGACTCAAGGCCGCTTACGGTACAGTCGGCGCCGGCAGGAACACTCAGGCCGAGAGCGCCGAACGTGGAATTTACGATTTGGATGTCTCCGCCCTCAACCTGCAGAAGGCCTCCGATGGGATTGACCATCTCCGAATTGTCCATCGTGAACTTTCCGCCTTTGTAATTCTCAAACAAATGAATCTTTGTGGGAGAATCGTTCATGGTTATTGTTCCGCTGTTTCGGACGCAGACCAATGCGCCCAATTCCCCACCGGAAGCAGTCTCCGCGAAAACCGTGGAATTATCTATTTCAAGCGTCGCGTTTTCACTCACGTTGATATATACATGGATGGTGGGCAAGTCTCCGCGGCCGATTATCAGCTTGGAATTTCGTATGATCAGCTTTGCGTTGTCATTGATGTATATATTACCCTGCTGAAAATAGCTTTCGTTTTCAATAACCATTGTCTCGGTACCGTCAAGCACCAAATCCCCCTTATGCGTCTCGTCCGCTACGCTCAGATAGGGCGCGACATTGTCCTGTCCGGGTTCAACCTCGGAAATGACGTCGCCGGCGGTTGCGCCCGCGATCTCTATTTCGTCCAACAGGCAGTCGGAATTTTCCAGAGTTTCGAAAGCGACGCCCCCGGATTTTATATAATTCTCATCATCGTATATTGCCCAGAGTGTATCGTCGATATAGAGGTTGATCATTCCTTCGTATGTAATTATTTCGATATCGTGCCAGCCTTCGCCCAATTCCAAAGGAGTACCGGTCAAGCTGGTAAACTGATCTCCATTCTGCTTACTCAGATAAATCTCATCGTTTCCAATCCCGAAAAAATACCGATTCAAACCGCCTGATTCATTACGTCTGAAATTAAAATGTATCGCTCCACTTATGATTTTTAGTTTGGCTTTTAAAACATAGTTATCCCAACTACCTTCACTCAGTACCGCCGTGGTATGTCCGACACCCTCCAGAACCGTATTGCCGTCAACTTTTGTGAGTTGCCAGCCGTCGCTCAGATCCCAGTTCTGGCTTCCGCTTTCAAAATCGTCGTAGTACTCAGCGGACGAGGCAGCGGATACATTGAAACCGCCCGTGGAGAGCGAAAGAAGTAATATTAGCGGTATGGAGATGATTCTTATTATGCGTCGTTTTAATACCGTACTAAAAAGTAACCGTTTTTTCATCTTCTATCCCCCTTATTGACTTAATCACATAAGTATTGACAGCCATTTAATTGTTTCCCAATTATACCAATATCTTAGCATTACCATATTATTAATTCAACGCATCAACGCAAAAAATACAATTTGCAGCGAACTATGCGTTCTGGAAATTTGCCCGCTGCACGGAGCACAACGCCATGCCGTTGCCTTGAGAACAGCAGCACAAGAATCCAGAACCGACGATGACGTGTCGCTAAACATATTCTTTGCGATCGCGGCAGGCAGGATCGGCAGTGGTCTGGAGGAGTAAATCGTAATTTCATTACGGAGCACTCGGATGCTTTTCTGACTGTTTTTGACATCCTTCAAAAGGTACGGATTATTTCAAATGATAATCCCATACCAAAACGTCATGTGATATGCGTACCAGCGAGGTTGCCTAAGCGACAAATTGGGTCAGGCTTAAATTTGTACCTATCACCACCTGAAAATGATCTTGCCGTAAATTTGCTTCTTGGATACATCGCTGGATCGATCATCCATCTAAACTGTCAGAAAAACTGAAGACATCTCGAATGTGTCCGGGTTAATTAATATCGTAGGCTTCTTTTCAATTTTCGCATACTCCATAGCCTCGTCCACCGCATCCCCACGTGCAGAGGAAATATCATATACCGCAAGCACCATATCTGACTGTCGGATAATCGTTCGATATGCATCCGCATGAGCCGAGGGTACTTTTCCTGTATGCTCCGCTGACATGTGCGTGCATTTTACCAGCATATCAAAATAGCGTTCTCTGAGATAGGGCGCCCATTTTGTCGCTTGTTCCTCATAAGGCGTGTGGCAATAAAGTCGCAGGTCAGAGTTCTGCTCTCTGAGCACGTTGATGATTTCAGCGCACCAAAGCCCAACGCCCGGATCACACGCGACCATAAAATCCCGGATGCCCGCGGCGCGCAAACGTTGGATGTGCTGCAAAAGTATTGTTTTTAGAATGTTGCACGTCTTGTCCTCTTCATCAAAACCCCACGCGAAGCGCATGGGCGAATGCCCAATGATCGCACAACTTCCACGTTTCTCCATATGTACATCTCCCTAGGAATTTACTGCGTATAACATGCCACCCCGGTTTTTAAATAAATGGGCCTTATTTATGTTCCGTTTCCTTAAACACTTGCGTATACCGTAAATATTATACGATTTATAAGATTAAATTGCAACGACAAATGCAAGTATAATTAACGATATACTGAAATATTAGGAGCGTAAATTTATTATGAATTTACTTGAAAAGATTGCAAATCTGCGCCAGCAGAAAGGCTGGTCCGAATATCAGTTGGCAGAACGTTCGGGGCTGCCTCAATCAACGATATCGTCATGGTACCGCAAAGGTATGGCTCCCACGCTGGCCTCTTTGAAGAAAGTTGCGGACGCCTTTGGCATCACGCTGTCGCAACTGGTGGCGTCAGAAGGCGACCCGGTTTCACTGACATTACGGCAGCAGGAGCTTCTCCAAAAATGGAACAGACTGAGCGAAGAACAAAAGGAAATTCTTCTGCAATTTATTGACACGATATAAAGACTTTGCCGCGCTTTTAATGTAGTGCGTTCTTTGCCAAATTCCGATGTTACGCAGAGGCTTGCCCAGTAAAACGTCAGTCAAAAAAGAGTGAAAAAAACACCTTTGGGGAAATTCCCGAAAGGTGTCGAAGGTATTGAATATACCATAGGTTTTCAGACTTCGCCTGACGCAGCTTCGGGTACTGGTAACAGTTCGAGTTTCCGATACGGATTTGAATTATTAACAATACAAGTTACGCCACGTTTGACCTGCCCCTGACTTTTGATAGGAAAAATGAATAAAACCAAATGGGAGCCACACCACATTGATCGGTGTAGCTCCCATTTAATTTTTATAAAGAGAAGCGTTTTCCACAAATGTTAAAGCAATACCGAGGATGTGTAGTCGACTTTGATGCCGCCGTCCTTTGTTTTCGAAAACTTTGCTTTGTTCCCGTTACCGTCTTCAAGTGTCATTTTCTCCAGCTTATATCCGGTAAAAAAATTTGCGGCGTCCGATTCGACAAAAGCCGCCCACTTTTTTACATTCGCTTTATCCGGCTCATACGCTTCATCCATTGTTTTGACCTCTTTCTCGTTATCCATATCATGTCCTCCTACTATATACCAATATAACATTTAATATAACACGTGGGTTAACGCTTGGCAAGTCAGGCGGCCAGTCATAGCCTTCCGCCGAACGTATTTTTTTCGCCTGCTTTCGGATAACTTGCTGCTCATTCAGTACGTCATTGAGGAGAAAATGAAAATTTGAAAAGCTCTATGTTCAATGCCTTTTTATGCCTTTATTTAGGGCGTATCTTCCACGCCTTCGGTTTTCAAACTGGTTACAAGGCGGTCCAGGCGGCGGCGGACAAGCCGCTTCATCCAATTTACGCCACCGAACCATTTGACCAAGGTAGGGCTGACTGCATAGTAGCATCAGACAAAGGCACGTCCAAGTGCTGTCCGCTTCGGCCCGTAGTCGTGGAACCGGCGCAGCGTCCATACCTCCGGGCAGTCATAAGACCCATAGACAGCGGTTGCAATGTAGCAGCCGTCTTTTTTTGAGCCGCTGCCGCCACTCATCATCGTTCCAAAAACAAAACCGGCACCGAACCTGTTACCGAAACCCTTGCCCATAAGTTTGCACTCCCTTCAACACTGATGCTTATGTAACCTAAGCTAAGCTATGGTTTAAGCATAACAAAAGCGCCTCCATAATGCTGTGAGTCGGCTTATGACCGTTAAGTACATTATAGAAGCGTTTTCGTTATATTTAATTCTCTGGACTAAGCGAGCAAGAAGATGATTTTATTATTATGCTTCTCATGCAGTGGCCGTTATTTTTCGTCTACAGAGAAGAAAATCGCTTTGACCGGGCATGAGTTGACTGCTTGCATAAGCTTTTCCTGATCTATTATTCCATCTGTTATTCTAAGCGAAGCCTTTCCATTCTGCATCTCAAATAATTCCGGGTAATTTTTAGTACACAAAGAACATCCCATGCAGGCAGATTTATTTATAGAAGGACCATTCTGATTTGCCTTTAGCTGAGGCAGGTCATTGTCTTTAACAATCTTTGCAGTAATCCAGGAAAAAATCATGATGGCAATAACAGTTAAGACCCAACGAATCGCCATGAATTTAAATCCCAGAAACTTCATCTCATTGAGCAGCATAGGAACCTTTATTACTGCCCATGCGCTTAAAATGATAACCAGGTTTCTGACCGAAGCGCCCTTTTTATGTAGCATCACGCATAGTGGAAATGCCGCATAGATCGGTCCCGCAGATATGCTTCCAAGTATAAAAGAGAGGACAACGCCTTTTGCTTTTGCTTCTTTTCCAAGGTACTTCATAATTTTCTCCTTGGGAACCCATAAGTCCAGAAGAGCCGTCAGAACAAATATGACCGGCATGATCATGATCATTTCTTTTATGTAATAGAAGCTGTTTTTAACAGAAGCAATCCCCATATTCTGGTTTATTATAAAGATGGCAATGTAGGCTGCCGCAATGAATATGATAAACAAGTTTTCTTTTGCTTTGCGTATAACCTTCATACAATCACCCCCATAACAAGCGCAATAATAATTGCAAATATGAAACTCAGTCCGTTTCTCACGGCGGTAAATTTTAAACCGAATTCACGCCTTTCAAGCGGAAATGTGACGATACCAACCATCGTAAGCGTTGTCAGAAAAGCGACGGATGGAACGATTCCCACGCCTGCGTGCACAAGCGTACCTACAAGCGGAAAAGCGATAAATGCCGGAATCAAAGTAATTGCTCCGAACGCGGCAGCAATTACAGTGGCCAAAAGCACCGATTGATTGCCGACAAATTCGGCAATGTTTTCAGGCGGGAATACAGTCAAGATCAAGCCAATCAAAAAAATAATGGACAAAATACTGCCCAGCATCCCTTTGCCCATTCCAAACGCCATTTTAAGCGCCTGTTTTGTTTTTTTCTTATCCTTGGTAAAAGAAAATATTAGAAATATTGCGGTTCCGATCCACATTGCCAATGTTAATACATCCATATGATACCTCCTACAATCTATTTGATATAATTATAGAGGGTATTCTTGCTTTGAAATAGACACCGATGTTTCTTTTTGCTATTATGAATAAAAAGGAGTGGTTTATATGACAATCGGGGAGCTGCAGAAAATACCATTGCTTTCAAAAATGGATACCGTCGTTTTGGATAGATGTCTTGCGGAAAATCAAGTATTCGTCAGACATTACTCGAAAGGAGTAACAGTGCAGCATCAACATGATGCCTGTACCACACTTGACGTTGTATTATCAGGGAATCTTGTTGCGTATTCTTTGTCGGAAAACGGTTCTGCAAATACAATGTTCGAGTTTCGGAAAAACAGTATCATAGGAGCCAATTTGCTTTTTGGAGATAACAACACCTATCCGCTGAACATTTACAGCGTAACCTCTTGTGATTTGCTTCATTTGTCTCGAAACGCAGTTTTGGAATTACTGCATGACTATCACTTTGTCATGCAGTATATAAAATCCTTGTCGATGAATTCTCAAGGTATGAATCGAAAAATCACAATGCTGACACAAAAAACGCTGCGCGAAAACATAATGGACTATCTCAAGCAACAGTCCATTATTCAATGTTCTTCTGAAATTGTTCTCCCATTCAGTAAAAAAGAGCTTGCCGACTACCTGGGCGTTCAAAGACCATCGCTTTTCAGGGAATTGAAAAAGCTAAAGGAGGAAGGAGTTGTTGAGATCAACAACCGCACGATTCGTCTATAATAGTTCAAACTGATTTTTATGAAACCTCAGAATACCGTCGTCCCTGAGTTTCGAAAGCTCCGCCGACATGGCGCTGCGTTCGACGGAAAGATAATCCGCAAGCTCCTGGCGATTGAATGGGATGCAAAAATGGCTTCCTCCTACTTTTTTAGCTTCGACCGAAAGATAGGCCAGAAGCTTTTCACGTGTAGTGCGCTTCGATGTAAATTCATTTTTTTGCGTCAGCAAAATATTCTTCATAGATACAATATTCAGCATATTCTGAATGAGCCTGCCGTGAAAGCCGCACGCTTTGGTGCACGGAACAGCAAGCCTGTGGCAGTCTATAAACAGAAGTTCGCTTTCGGTCGTCGCAATCACGCTGACCGGAAGCGTTTTTATTTCCGCACAGGCAAAGGATTCTCCAAACAGATTACCTGTTCCTATATTGGCAAGTATACCTCTGTTCCCGTAATAGTCGTCCTGAACGATCTGAACCTGCCCCGACAAAACGATGCCAAAACGTTCAATGGTTTCACCGCTGAAAAAGACAGTCTGACCTTTTTCATAATGAGCCGCTTTTGCTGACAAGCATGACAGGAGCGGCTGCAAATCAAATTCTTCAATGCCTCTGAACAAATCAACTGATTTTAACACATCCAAATAATTTTTCATAAAATCCTCTTTCGTTGGAATTCCAACCGACTTATTAACTTAAGAATAGTAAACTCAGGATATAAAGTCAACAATAGCCTGAAGAAACGCACTCGGAAAAAGATGTGATCGGAACATGATTCGAAAAATTATCAAAATTGACGAAGAGAAATGTAACGGCTGCGGACTTTGCGTGAAAATGCTCCCGGAATATTATGAAATGAATAATAACAAAGCCATAGTCATGAAAGCCCCGGAAGGAAAGGAAGCGCTGCAGGCGATTCAAGAATCTATCAAGAAATGCCCGTCCAAAGCGATTATTTTAATTAAGGGGGATAGACTATCATGAAATACATAGCCAACGCCATTCGTATACTGTTTCTCGCACTATTTATATTTCTGCTTGCAAACGGGAAAGTAGTATTGTGGCTTGCCTTGTTTGCAATAAGTCTGATTGCCGCTCTGATTTTCGGTAGGGTCTACTGTGGGTATATCTGCCCTATGAATACCCTGATGGGTCCCGCCACGTGGCTGTCCAAAAAGTTAAAGATTCAAACAGCAGATGCGCCCAAGTGGCTGAAAAAAGGTTATTTTACGTGGATAACCTTGGGTATCAGTGTAGCGGTTATGCTTCTGTCAAAAAGACTGCTGCACATTGACTTGCCGATTCTGCCGTTCTGGCTGGTTATGTCGATACTTATTACGCTCAGATATAAACCGGCAGTATTCCACAACCTCATCTGTCCGTTCGGCGCTCTTCAAAGAACTTTCGGCAGATTTGCAAGGCTGTCGGAAAAGGTTGATAAAGACGCTTGTGTCGGCTGTAAACTCTGCGAAAAAGCCTGTCCCTCCAATGCAATTGCTGTTTCTTCGGAAGATAAAAAGGCCGTGATAAACACCGCATTGTGCCATCAATGCACAAATTGCCGACAGGTTTGTCCCAAGAGTGCTATTCACTACAGCAAATAAAGCATCATATAGCTTGGTTGTTGTAATTGCAGCATACTGAGTATGGCGCTGTATGATATAATAGTGTAGTAAACTTCACTTGCAATACAACATGTGATAAAACATAGGAGGTATGCAATTATGATTGAACAGATTTTTAAACTGTCTGTTGGTGATGAAAAGGCTGTCGAAAAAGTTATATTTGACGAGAACATTCATTATCTGCATATGGTATTTAACAAAGACGAGGGTTTACCGGAGCACTTTTCAAATTCGAATGTGTATATGACCGTCATTCGCGGAAAGCTCTCCATAGGCCTCAATGAACAGGAAGTCCATGAATATGAGGCCGGAACTCTTCTGAAAATCCCGTTTCAAACAAAAATGAATGTTAAAAACCTGCATGATGAAACATTGGAGCTCATCGTAGTAAAGGCACCTGCCCCCAAAAGCTGAGAAAACAAAGGAGGAAAGCGGATGAAAAAATATCGGTGTATTCCCTGCGGATATATCTATGATCCCGCAGTTGGCGACCCTGACGGCGGTATTGCCCCCGGCACGGCATTTGAAGATATCCCCGATGACTGGCAGTGCCCAATCTGCTTTGTTGGCAAGGAAGATTTTGAACTTGTAGAAGAATAAAGGAGGAAAACAAATGAGTATGTTTTGTTATCAATGTCAGGAGACAGCGAAAAACACAGGCTGTACAGTTAAGGGTGTTTGTGGAAAGAACGAGGAAGTCGCAAAGCTGCAAGACCTTCTGATTTACACACTTAAGGGGATCTCAGATATTGTTGTAAAGGGAAAGGTTGATATCAGTAATCTCGATAAAGCTAATTATGATGTTCTAAGCAGCCTGTTTATGACAATAACCAACGCAAATTTTGACGATGGTTCGATTGAAAAGCAAATTATGAAAATGATTGCTATTCGGGACGAACTCAGAAAGTCTGTTACCGCTGGGAATTTACACGACGCTGCATCCTTCACCGTGGATTCCAGAGAGTCCATGCTTGAAAAAGCTGCCGCTGTTGGTGTGCTTGCAACCGCAAACGAAGACGTGCGTTCTCTCCGGGAGATGATCACATATGGTCTTAAGGGCATGGCGGCTTATGCCGAGCATGCAAAGAACATCGGGAAGGAAAATCTGGATATAAACGCCTTTATCTATGAGGCGCTGGCGGCGACGCTGGATGATTCCCTTACTGCCGATGATCTGGTCGCGCTGACGTTAAAAACCGGCGAATACGGCGTTAAGGTTATGGCGCTTCTGGACGAGGCCAACACATCCCGATTCGGTAATCCTGAAATCACCGAGGTCAATATTGGTGTCAGAAAGAATCCGTCGATTTTGGTTTCCGGCCACGATCTTATCGATCTGGAACAATTGTTGGAACAGACGAAGGGCACCGGCGTGGATGTGTACACACATAGCGAGATGTTACCAGCCCATTATTATCCCGCTTTCAAAAAATATGATAATTTTTCGGGCAACTACGGCAACGCCTGGTGGAAGCAGCTTGACGAATTTGTTTCCTTCCATGGTCCCATCCTTTTTACCACGAACTGCATTGTCCCGCCCAGAAGCGAGGAGGTCAGAGGCAGAATCTTTACCACCGGTTCCACCGGCTATCCCGGCTGTAAGCATATTGTAGCAGATGCAAACGGGAAAAAGGACTTTTCCGAGATCATCGCGCTTGCCAAAACTCTTCCTGCACCCGATGAAATTGAAACCGGCAGCATTGTCGGCGGCTTTGCGCACAATCAGGTAATTGCCTTGGCCGACAAGGTGGTCGACGCCGTCAAATCCGGAGCGATCAAGAAGTTCTTTGTTATGGCTGGCTGTGACGGACGCATGAAGTCCAGAGAATATTACACTGAATTTGCAGAAAAGCTGCCGAAGGACACCATTATTCTCACCGCCGGCTGCGCGAAGTATCGCTATAACAAGCTGAAGCTGGGCGATATCGGCGGGATTCCAAGAGTACTGGATGCCGGACAGTGCAACGACTCCTATTCGCTTGCGGTAATCGCGTTGAAGCTCAAAGAAGTGTTTGGTCTCGACGACATTAACAAACTGCCGATTGCGTATAATATCGCCTGGTACGAGCAGAAGGCCGTAATTGTACTATTAGCGCTGCTGTCTTTGGGCGTGAAGAACATCCACCTTGGTCCAACACTTCCGGGCTTCCTTTCACCTAACGTGGCAAAAGTTTTAGTTGAGAAGTTCGGTATCGCGGGGATTGGCACCGCAGATGAAGACGTTGAACTTTTCATGGCTCAATAAGTAGCCGTCAGTCCCGCCGATGTGGCATAGTCATGTTGGCGGGACATTTGTATTATGAAAATAATACGGAGGTTCTTAGAAAATGAAAATATTTGATTTAATGGCATTGGAAGCCGAAGGCTACGAGGGAAGAAATGTAAATGTGTTTTTTGAAAATGACTCATTTAAAACACGTATTATTGTTCTTGACGCGGGTGGGAAGATCCCTGAGTGCAAAATGGAGTCTTATGTCATGTTTTATGTTGTCAAGGGTGAAGTCCTGTTAAGGAAAAATGATGAATCTTCTATACTCAGAGAAAATCAAGTATTTATCACTGAGCCTGCATTACTATCTATGGAAACAACCGAAGGCGCGAGGCTCATGGGGGTACAAATTAAAAGCAAATAGGACGTGGAGAAGTCCGACGTATTCGCTGTTTATAGTTTGCCAAACAGCATTTATAACATGTGAATTAATTAAATGGAGGAATTGCAATGAAGATTGGAATTATTATCGAGACAAAAGAATTTGAAAAGTCATGGAACGCGATGCGTTTTGCCGTTACAGCCAAAAAGAATGGGCATGAAGTTAAGGTGTTTCTCATGGGAGAAGCCGTTGAAATCGAGAACCTGCACCACGACAAATTTGATACAGCCGCTCAGGTTGAGGCGTTCCATGAAGCGGGCGGGGAACTTCTCGCTTGCGGAACGTGCCTGAAGTCAAGAAACATGGACGGAAGCGACGTCTGCCCGTTATCAACAATGATAGACTGCCTAAAGCTGGTGGAATGGGCGGATAAAACGGTGACCTTTTAAAGTGAGCTGCATATTGAGGGGTACAAAATGATCAGTATCGGACAGGTAATCAACGCTATGATCGGGTATTACGCCGGGGATGTACGGCGGATCAACCATTTTCTGAAGGTTTACGGCTTTGCCAAGGCAATCGGAGAACTGGAAGGTTTAGACGAAAGCACACAGGAGATTCTTGAAATTGCAGCACTTCGCTTTTATCCCTTGCGACGGGGAAACGCATTATAAACGGAAGCCCTCTTGCCTTCGGTGAGGGCAACGTGGCAGGTAGAATCAAAAACGTGTTGAATTACAAAAAACCCGCGTTTTGGCTGATTATCGTGGTAGTCATTGTTACAGTCGCTGTGAGTATAGGGCTGCTTTCAAATCCCAAAGGCGATGTGCTTACACAAAAAGAGGCACAAAGAATTGTTGAAGAAGAATATCCGTCGCCGTTTGATGTAGAGGCAATTGATGAACAAATCGTCTATGACAACATTAATTGTTATATCTTTGAAATTCGCAATCCGTTGATATCCGTTATGCCAGGTAATGAAGAATTGCATGTTGTTGCAACCGTCGGAGTCGTAAAAGAGACAGGCGCTATTCTGACTTATGATACTACGCGTGGGAAATGGTACGCGTTTACCGGGCTTAGTGAAAATGACCCACTGACTGAGGAAACGACGACTTTCAAAACCACGGAAACAGACCTTTTGGAAATCGGCAGAATAGCCTTTGACGAATATATGGCCCCGTTAACGAGCGATAACACTCCGGACAGTGACCGGATCGCATCCTGTCAGCTCAACGATATTTCTGTTCTGGCCGGCGATATCGAGGAATTTTGTGTTGCTCTGAATTATGATTTTACTACCGACAACGACAGCTATGTCAATCCCGGACGCGGCGCAAAAGGCTAAGGAACCTGGCCGGATAATGCTCTGGAGATAAGAGTAAAACGTATCGGTACGGATACATATGAGATTGTAAGTACCGGAACGGGAGGCGGCGGACAGGGATTAGAACCGACAACCGATGATACAAATATAGTTTATACGGATGATGAAATTCAGGTGGCAATGGAATGTGTCAGAAAGTACTTTGACGAAGAGGCAACCGCCCGTATTCTGAACGATCTGTGGTTTGACGAGGAAGCATGTGCCGAAACCCGCGCTTCCTATATGGAATCTGGTAAAGGTAATACAAACGGAGTATCGGCGAAAAATGAAACCTTTGAAGGCTACTATCCCAACTGGCATATGATTCTGATCAGGGACAGCGCTGACGGCGCCTGGCGGATTGATGGTCAGGGGTATTAATTAAAAGAACTGTATAAATACTCCTTTCGGTCATAGCCTTATTTAACAAAAGCTAATAAGAAAAACAGACCGGCTTCCCTGAGAAAAGGAAGCCGGTCCGCTTTTTTATATCCTACCACTTGGAAATGATCTTACCGTAAATTTGCTTTTTGGAAATATCGTACCGCTGGATTACCACAATGGCAGTGTCGCCGATCTGAAATTGCGAGTCCTCGTACTGAAATGAGTAAGCGCACATACAGACCGTACCGTCCGGCAGATTGCAGAAGACACCTCCGCCGTATTTTCCGGCAATGACCGCCTGACGCCGGGAACCTACCGGATGCCGCAGCTCAGCGCCTTCAAAAGGGTTGGACTTTGTCTCCTTGACCGAGATAATGAGTTTGCCGCTTTCAGGGTCATAAGCCTTGACAATACAGTCCAATTCCTCACCGGGGTGGTACTCCGTCCGCAGGTCGGGAATGGCTGTATATCGCATCTCCCGCTGGGTCAGGCTGATGTCGTGGCCGTAGCATTCCACAAGGCAGCGCCTCGGTCCAACGGAGAGGACGCGGCACTTGACTCTGCTTTTAGGCGTGTTCAGTGCCGGACGCCTTGAGAAAAAGTAGCGCCGCGACCGGGCGGCCAGACGGCGGGACGCGATGGCAAACCCGCCTTCGCGGTCGACTTTGACGATTACAAAGTCGATGGATGCTCCCACCATGTTCTGGAGGACATAGTTGGGACGTTCCTGCCCGCTGTCCCACATCTCTGTGGCGGGGATAACAATGCGCACCCGGAAGGGTATCACGATGGCGCAATACATCTCTTGCTGTTCCATTTTCTCAGTTTGACGGTTCCAGACGTTGACCGTGTGCCGGTCCGCACCGATAATAGTGCCGATAAGCGCGCTTCGGCCGCGATAGGATGCATAGATGGAGTTCCACTCCTGTCGCTCCTCGTCGGAGAGATCACGATCCAACTCATTGAAGTCAAGACCGTAAAAGCTCTGCCGTTCCGAAGGCTGCTGCGCGGGCTTCGGTGCTTTCGATTTTTCCGGCACAGGTCTTTTATCCGGGGCTTTCGCCGGTTCCGCGGGCCGCTGCGCTTTCTCCGATGCCGTCGGCTTAGTCTCGCTTTCGTCCGGCCAGATATCGGACGGAGCGTTGGTCTCCCGCGGCTCCGGGTCCAGCGGCACGATATCCAGCGAGAGGATCTGCGTGGGGTTCTCTTCCTCCGGCAGCTGTTCGCCCAATTCCATGCCGTCTGCGGCTACGTCCATTTGCTCTTCGGCAATTTCCATAACAGCGTCAATCTTCGGCGCCGCTGCGCCTGTGACCTGCTCCTCCGGTTCGAGGGTCTGTTCGGTTGTAATTTCCTCGGGTTCTGCGCTGAGTTTCTTCTTTGCCATGATAGATGACCTCCTTTTTGTTATTTATCACTGCTCGCCGCCGGCAAAAAAACGGTGCGTACCGTCCTCCTGTCGCAGGGCGAAAAAGTGTCTGTACGGAAGGACCAGGCCGACGGGTAATTCGGCTTTGTCCGCAAGAAAAATAATGCGCTCCGTCCGATGCGCGGGAAGCAGGCGGGCCGTGTCCTCACGGAAGCGCGCCACGCCGAACAGCCGGAGCTTACCCTCGCTCTCCAGCATGAAGCGAAGCAGCAGGCACTCATCCCGCTCGAGCCGGAAATCCGACGGCTTTCCTTCGCTCAGCTCCAGCATCACGTCCACAGCTTCCAGCTGCTCCGAATCGGGGGATGCCCGGCCATAGTAAACCAGATCAGCATCCATGCGAATCTCTCCGGTACAGCACCTGAGCTGATTGAGCATGATATCTACATGGCGCTGTTCGACTTTCCACTCTGGCAGACTGAGATTTTTAGCTGCCAGCAGATAGAGTTGCTTGCGCTTGACACAGCCCAGCCGTTTGAGCACGTCCAAAAGAAACCGCTGTTGTAAACTCATCAGCATCTCTGTCACCTCCCGGGAGGGGCTCGCAGACTGTTGAGATAGGGATCGACCAGAAGGTCGCTCTCATTTTCCGCGATGCAGTTGAAAATCGTGGACATGGTGTAGGCCGTGGAATTTTTGACGTTGTGCTCCAGATTGGCGCTGAGCTTGCTTTGCACGCTTTGCAGGATGAGGCCGTCCAGAAGCCGCAGCTTTGCCCGCACCCGTTTCTGCGGCAGCGTCGCGTTGCCGACGCGGAAGCTGTCCGAATAAAAAAGCCGCTCAATGGCGTTTTCAAACACCTTGGCGGTCTCCGGCGGGAAGCAGTATAATTCGCAGCTCTCCAGTATTGCTTCCAGTTCTTCTTCGTCATCGTCCGTCCGCCTGTCCGTGCCGCTTGGCACAACGGACTGACTGACTTCTTTCTGACTAAGCTCTGTATTTCTTTTTTCTTTCTTACTTGGCGGCAGGTTTTGCGGTTCTGGAGCCTCGGAATCCGCGGCTCTTAAACCGCCGTTTTCACTGTTCTTGAAGCTCAGGCCCTGCGGTTCTTGACTTGCAAGACCCTCAAAATCCGAGGTTCTTGAACCGCAATCGCTTTCCGTCCGCGGCACGAGGAAGGGCGCGCATTCGTAGTCCGCATCCTCCACGGGCGTCACGCAGGCCAGATAAATCTGATTGGCGTCGCCCCGTCCGCAGCGCTTTTCCCAGATGAGGTGCAGCTGCGTGAGTTTTCTGAACGCGGCGGTAATCCGCTGCTCGCATATGCGAAGCTCTTCGGCCAGCGCTTTTCTGGGAAAGATCACAAAGACTTCGCCCTGTTCGTTCACCCAACCGTTCCTGCGGGAGAGCTGGAAACGGTTAAGTAAAAATGTGTATGTTACCTTGGCGTCCAGACTCATGTCGGCGTAGCGCGGATCTGAAAACAGCCAGCGCGGCATCTGCATATGATAAACGCTTTGGATGTCTGTCTGCCGCATGAGGGCAAAGTCCGGTCGGTCTGTCATTTTTGCGGCCCGCATAGGTCATTCCTCCTCTCCTTGTTTGTAGTCGCCCCGCAAATCACTGAGCGTTTTTTCCACCATCCCGAGTTCTTCGGGATCCGTGACTTTTTCTTTCTGCTGTGGTGGTACGAGGTCGTAATCATAAATGTCCGGTTCTGGCGGCGCAGGTGTTTTTTTCTGCGGTTCGGACCGCAGTGCCTGCGGTGAGGCATCTGCCTTTTGTGTCTGGGCCGAGTGTTCTGTCTCTTTGCGCCAGTCAGGGATATACTCCCTGACCGGAGTGCTGCGCAGCCGCAGAAAGGCGGGGAATTCGTCCGGAATGATCTTATACAGACGAAGGGACTGCTGACCGCGCAGAAGCACAAGGCACTGGCTGTTATCCATGCGCAGAATTTCATCCGGCATCATAAGGGGACGCTGGGTATTGCTGCGGGTCTGCGAGTAGGGGCGGGTGCTGGTGTAGACGGGCGAAAACAGCGGCATGAGCGGCATCTGATTGTTGTTGACCCGGATGGTGGCAACGCCGCATTTGTCCGAGATATACTGAGCGGTCATCTGGTCGTTGCAGCCCAAACAAATCTGTATGTCGCAATTTCCTATCAGTTCCTCCCATTCCTTTTTCTCATAGCGGTCGGAGAGCTGGGAGATAGACTGCACGATGATCTGGCAGTGGATACCGCGGCTGCGGCAGACGGACAGTACCTTTTTGAAATCCACCAGCTTTCCGATGTTACAGAATTCCTCCAGACAGACATTGACCAGCACCGGCAGACGTCCGTTTATCCCATCACGGCGCGCGAAGTCCATAAGGCGGGAAAAGAGCTGGGAGAAAAACAGCGAGCTTAGAAATTCCAGGCTGCTGTCCTGATCGGAGATGGCGCAGAAGTAGGCGCAGGGCTTTTGCCCTGGCAGGCTCAGGTCGATTTCGTTGTACGAGGTGATTTTTTCGACTAACGCATTTTGAAAGACGGAAAGCCGGTTGCCGAGTCCGATGGCGATGTTGCCCCAGATTTGCCGGTTGGCCAGCTTGAATATGCCGTATGGGGCCTTGGCCGGATGGCTCTGCGGCAGAGCACTGAAAATTTCATCCAGCGACTGAAAGCTCTCTGTGGCCAGCATCTTGTAGATAGCGCCCAGACATCGTTCCTGGATGGGCAGCAGCCTGCCGTCGGAGCCGCGCCGGTTATGAACGTAATGAATCAGTGCCACCAGCAGGTTGAGCTCGGCCTTACTCCAGAAATCCTGGCGCTCCTCCGTGTTGGAGGTGTTGTTGATAATGACCTCGGCAATGGACTGTACCATGCTGGGGTCCCCGTCCACGGCGGCAAGACAGTTCCACGCGTCGCTGTTTTCCATATCCAGCAGATTGAACAACCGTACCTCGTACCCTTGGTCCCGCAGATAGCCGGACATGGTTTCATAGAATTCCCCCTTGGGATCTACCAGGATCAGGCTCTCTTTACGGCGTACACATTGAAGAATAAAAGGCTTCACAAAACCGCGGCTTTTACCGGCGCCGGTGGCGCCGTAGACCATGGTGTGCTCGGTAAGGCCGCAGTTCTTTTTCAGCGTCACATATTCGGAATACTTATCATCGTCGTCCGCGTCCTCCTTGAGCTTCCCGAGAATGGTACCATCAAGCGCCGCAATGGGGCCGGTGTCCAGAATCTTTTCCCGCTCTTTTTTTCCCATAAAGCCGCTGGTACCGTGGGTGCCGTCCGGCAGAATATCAAAGCCGCGTTTATCCCGGACAAACTTGTAGCCCGAGAAACGGCTGTAGCCTTTCTTGGTGATAAGGCAGATGATGAGGGCGCAGACCGCGGTGACGCCCAGGCCGAAGGGCGTGAACGGTTTAATCAGGTTGGAAAACGGATTCCAGACCCAGAGGCTTTCGATCACTTCACCCTTTCTGTTGAAGGTGAAACGGATTCCGCGATCCAGTGAATTTAAAAACAGGCCGTAGACATACCACGCAGCCAGCGCCAAAGGAATATATATCACCAGCTTTTTCTTATGGCGGGAATACCAGCGTCCGGCTTTGCGTTCGACCCGGTCCTCATTTTTTGCCACAAGCCGGGACAGGCCCTCGATGAGCTTGGATAAGTGGGGCATACAGCACAGCTCCTTTCTTTGCTTGATAAACGGCGTCCGGCGGCGCATAGAGTGCCGGCGGACGCCCGAAAAACTCCGTGAGGGCGGACACAGTGATAATGAAGATCCGCGCCAGCCCCGTTTCGCCATACCGGACGTCAAGAACACTCTTCGTCTGCGCCTCCAGAGCCGCCATTGCAATCTGGGAATATCCGAGGGAATGGGCCGCTTTCACGGCGGCATCCAAGCGGCGCAGGTCCATATCGGCGGCCAGGAAAAAAGGCAAGCCTTCAAACGCGGCGTCACAGTCCAATTCCGGCATCGGCGGCTGGTATTGTCCCCGCAGCGCCGCCCTGGTCAGCCGGCTGCGGTAGTCCGGCTCGGACATGATCCGCAGCTGCATGGCGCCGGTTTCGTCGCAGGAGAGCAGATGCACCGGCATGGGGATACGCCGGTACGCCTCGCCGTAAGGCACGAGCCGATTCCCGGTATCCGTGCCGGCGCTGTCCAGCTCCGACAGAATCTCTCTGTAGCCGGAGCCGCTGAAAATCATGGCAGGGCGTCCTCCCATGCCGGAGGCGTTGGCTGAAAATACGTGGAGTTCATCGGATAAGATCGTTTTCCCGGCATCGGGATATATATTGTGAAAGCCGCATATCAGCTCTCCGATGCGCCCGGCAGCAGCGATTCTCGAATTCCCCCAGAGATTGCTCCCGCGCGCTCGTGCGAGGGACGGAAGAAACAGCGCCGAGCCTGTGGTCAAAGCCTCCATGCCCGTGGTAAAGACATGGACGCCGGCGCGATAGGCGGTCAGCACAAGCTTGGCTGCCCTGACACGCCGAGCGATATCGGGCTCCCGGTAGGACGGCGCCGCGTTGGGAACGGCGCTTCCGTATTCCTCGTTAAGAAGCAGCTGCCCTTTGCCGGTGAGGATCAGGGACGCGCTTCCCGTATGTAGCTTGACGAGCCCGGCGCCGATGAGATTCGAAATCTCTGTTTCTGAGAATACGGCCGTCAGATCGGACGGAGACACGCACCGGCACCAACGAAGGAGCCGCAGTATTTCAAAGTCTCGCACACTGAACAGCACACCTAACACACCTCCTCCCTGATTCCTGCGACGCCGAAACCGTCCGTGCGCCGCTCCCGGCGCACAGACAATTTCGGCGTCCCTCGCTCGATGATTTTCAGCTCGTTTCTGATGGCCCCCCGTAGAACTCAGATTTTTATTCTTTTTTCTCTTAAGTACCCCTCCGAAAACCATTGATATATCTGGCTTTTTCAGCCCCTGACCCCATCAGATTTTGCCGGAATTCAGGAGGCTGTGAAAAAGCCGCCTTTTTGTGCTTTTTCTGATGGGTCAGAAGCCCTGGTACATGCTGTCCATAGAGTAAGACTCCGACCGCAGAACGAAGAAATCGGAGGCGTCCTGCATGTCCATCAGCGTGATATGGCAGACGCCCTCCGGTCTGTAGGCTGAGAGCAGCGCGACGCCGAGGCTGTACTGGTCGTCGTCCGGGATAACCCGTCCCTTCAGGGCGTTGGGGATTGCCTTCCAGCCCTTGTTGTCCTGATCGAATACATGGCGGCCGTCAATACTGCTGTGCTCGTCCACCACCAGCAAGGCCCGCCGGAAGTAGGGCAGCTTCTGCCCCCGTGCCTCAAAAGCATCCAGCAGTCTGCGGATCGTATCGGCGAGATAGTCCGGCGTCTGATACCGGCAGTGTGGCAGCAGGGTTTCCAGACGGATGTGAAGCCATTGGTTTTCGATAAGATCGATAGACCCGGCTACGTCCAGTGCGGGCAGCGATGGCTTCTTGCCCAGAAGCTCTCCGCCGGAGCGATACGTTTCACAGAGCGCCCGGAGCGTCAGCGTCGCGCGCTCAAACTGTGTTGTGATCATTTCTAACGCCTGCTGAAACTTCGCCGGATTTTGCGGTTCGCCATCGGTAAGAGCCGGCAGTCCTTCCGCGCTGTGATATGCGCTGCCGGCCAGCTGTTGAATCCGTGCCATGTCCTGTCTGAAATCCATCATTGCGCGTCCTCCGGCCGGCGCTTTGCCCGCAGATCTGTGGGGGATGTGGTAATGGCGTCGTACTCCCGCCGGGTGGCATAGAAAGCGATCGGCACATGATTATATCCGATGCACAGAAGCCCCTCGCCGCGCCGAAAGCGGGTAATCTGCCGCACCTCATCCTCGGACAGGTTCAGGACGCTTTGAATCAGCCGCGCCTCCTGTTCCTCCATCTGCATGACCAGCTTGATGCGGCTGGAGTCCAGAATGCCCTTGCCGTACTTACCGCCCTCCAAACCGAACAGATCCTGCATCCCCTGGGTGGAGGTAATGGCAATGCCGCCCAGGCCGCGGATCGTTTTGACCATTTCCTGAACATAGGCGGCGGCCAACGGGTTCGAGTTTGCCCCCACCAGCGCCCACAGCTCATCGGCAATCAAGGCGGACAGGGACGCTCCGGCACCCATGATAAGGTCGTTTGCAAGATCGGTTGCCCAGAAGATGCCGGGCAGGATCAGATCGTCCGGCATACCGGAGGTGTCCAGCACGATGTACTTGTTGTCGATATCCACATTGGTCTCCCCGCCCATGGAGGCGGCGGAACCGGAAACAAAGCGGGTGAGCACCACCGACAAGTGTTTTGTCTCAGGGTTCCCGGCCAGCATGCCGTACCAGTCCGAAAGCGTCGGCATCTGTTTGAGCGCGCTGGCGTCCGGACCGAACAGGGAGGCGTTGTCAAAGGTGATGCCGAATTTTCCGTAGCACTCCACCAGCGAGGCGTCCAGATAGTTTTTGTCCTCGTCCGTCAGATCTTTTTTCAGGAGAGAGTAGAAAATGACCAGCCGTGAAATTTTATCCGCCAGCACGGAATCGTTCCGGACCGTCAGATTGCGCAGTCGGGAATGGGTGTCCAGCAGCGTGCGCCGGATCTCCATGATATTGATGCAGTCAGGCGAGGAGGGCGACAGCCGGATAAACTGTCCGCCGATTTCCTCGCACAGCGGACGAAACTCGTGTCCCTTTTTGGGTACGATGTAAATAACCTGCTTCCCTTGCTGCCGCAGCCTTCCGCCAACGGTTTGAAGCGTAAAGGTTTTGCCAGCGCCGGAGGAGCCGCCCACCCAGGTATTGCCGTTGGTGTACTTGTAATCGTCGTAAAAGTCCAAAAACACCGGCGAGCGGTTGTACATGTTGAGACCGAGAAAAACGCCGCCCTTGTCGCTGAGCTCGTAAGAGGCAAAGGGGAAGGCCGCCGCGACGCCGCTGGTCAGGGCGTTTCGCCGGGACTTCCGCTCAATATCAGGGTCCAGAGACAGCAGGGGCAGCATGGACAGAAAGCCCTGCTCATTTTTGTAGTCGCAGCGCCGGGCAATCATATCGACGGACACGCAGAGCTGTTCCACCGCCGTCACCCGCTGTTCCAGCGTTTCGGGATCTTCGGCCGTTACCTCAATGAGGGTATGCATATAGTAGAAATCCTCACCCTGACGGTTCATGACGTCCTTGAGGTATAACCCGGCGCTTACGGCGCTGTCCAGTTCCTCATAGTCCTGACGGGTGTCGCCCACCTCGCGCATACGCGATCGGTTGAGCATGGTGGTCTGAGATATTTTGGACAGCACCTTGTCCTTGGACTGCCGCTTTACCGTAAAGCTCAGGCTGACACCCTCACCGGCCTCCACCAGCGGTGTCAGCCAGCCGTGCCCTACCGTGGTGGAATAACCATAGCCGGTGACGTAGAGATAAGCGTGGCAGACGCCGTCAACGAGGATATAGTCCCGGCTGTGGGTGTCGATTGTGGTGGGGGAAAGGATATCCAGAATGGTGGTGGCGCCGGCCTCCATATCTATAACCTCCGGCTCTTTAGTGCGAAAAAGCAGACGTTTCAAAAACGGCTGCTTCTGTTCCTGTGTCCCTTTCGTATCTTCCGTCTCCGGCGGGGGATTTTTCGCTTCAGGCTTTCTTTGTTTTTTCGGCCTTTGCTTCGTTACTTTTTTACGTGCTTTCTGCTGGACCGTTTTTGTCAGTTCCGGCAGCCATGTCATTTCAATATCGTCAGACATGATTCTCCTCCGTTTCATATATACCATGTACCATGGTCGTCATATCGTAGACCCCGGCCGGAAGTCTGGCGCGGCGGCTGGTCTGTTTGCAGATACGCTCATACAGCAGTTCCAGAACCGCATTGTCGCTGTAGCGCGGTTCCAGCACCTCCAGTCCGCACAAATCCAGGTACCGACGGAGCGCGTCCGCCTCCTCCGACATGCGCTGGGCAATCGCCCGCGCCGTGTTGCGGCGCGCCTTCATCTGCGGCTCATATTCAAAGATCAGGAAAAAGCGATGGCTGATTGCCTCATTGGCGCCAAGCTCGCCAATCTCGCCGATGTTGTCCTCAATCATGGCGCGGCACAGCTCATTTTCCTCGTTTTCGGCATACTCCCGCATTCGTGCCACGTATTCACTCATATCCGCCTTCTGCGTGACGACCTGCGCCTGCAGGCTGTTTGGCGCGATTTTGAGGAAGGCGGCATAGGACGCAATGATGTTCCGGCGTTCCGACTCCGGCTTCAGATAAAAATTGATGGGCATGATTTCAAGAACCTTTATAAACCTAAGATCCTGTGTCACCACTACACCGCCGATGATGTCTTTGATGGGCAGCCATTCCTGAATACTGTCGCGGTACCCCCGTGAGGAGCCCCCCGCATCCTTGATTCCGCCGCCGAAAATCAGTTCTTTTAGCTTCATGTATTTACCTCCCCGCGGTACGCCAGCACCCGTCTGCTTCTCCGCCAATGCCACCAGGAGGAAAGCCAGCGTGTGAGGCTGTCGTCATTGATCCCGATCAGTCCGAAGCCGCCCACCGGGACGATTATTGTAAGCGTCACGATGATCTTGGGCGTCAACGACAAAGGCAGAAAATAGATGCATAAAAATAAAGTGGGAACGACCATGAGGACCGCTTCCACTGTATTTCTCACCTCAAAAAGGCCCATAAGCCGACCGGCGTTCGTATAATTGCTTGGCAGATGATATACGTCATTGTCCATTCGCTCAATCCTCCGTTTCTTCCAGAAGCCGGCCCTTTATCGCACGGTAGTCATGCTCCAGCGACTTTACCGCATCGTACCGCCGCGTGATAACCCTCTCCAGCGCGGCTTCATATTCGAGCTGCAATTCCCGTGACACCGGGCACTGGAGCAGCTCCACGCGGCTGATTTGCTGGAACGAAACACGAGCGGTCCGGGCAAGCTCGGACAGCGTGATTCCGTGCCGCAGGCGCAGACGCCTTAAATTTGTTGTTTCGTACAAAAGATCACCCCTCTTCTTCGATATATTGAATGTACGGTATTTTGCACCAGCCTTGCCAGCCGCGTCCGGCCACTTCCGTTTTGACAACGCCGTACTTGGTCCCCATGGCCTCAATGGCATAACCGCCGCCGATGTAGACGCCGATATGTCCCTCTTTCCAGAGGGCGAGGCCGACGATTTCGGGCATGTCCTCCATCGTGCCGGATACTGTAGCGGATTTGTACATTTGATCGGCGCCGTAGTCCGGCATACCGTTGACGGCATAGCCGATCTTCAGCGTCTCGGCGTCCAGCCAGCCGTAACCCTTGATGAGCCCAATGCAATCGGTGGTACGGCCACCCAGCCAGTGTTCTTCAATAAAGTCCTTGTAGTCTCCCACACCGTCGGGGTATTGCTCCAGCTTGTAATCAAACAGCGATTGGGTAAGGACATTGCCGTATGTACCCCAGACATAGCCCCAGCAGTTCTCCCACGCCTGAATGGCATAGGCGGCCAGATCCAGATTGTTTTTCGTCTCAGGACTTACGAACCGGGAAATATCAATGTCCGTGCTTTCACCGCCGCCATACTCAATGCCGCCACCATAGCTGTCGCCGCTGTAGGAGGGCTGGCTTCCAGTGAAGTAGGAACCGTATTTCTCCAGTGCATCACTGTCGTACAGCGTGTGGTATAGAACCTCCGCCCAGTTTTTCTTCTCTTCATCAAAACTTAACTGCTCCATCAACTCGCTGGGGTCGAGCGCTGCGAAATCCACTGTCAGTGTGGTTCCGTTATCCCCGCTGAAAATGGAGGAATTGACGGACAGTCGGGATATACTGAGAGAACGGACGTCCTCCACGTTCATCTGATTGAGATCCTGTTGGCTATTGACTGAGTTGATGGCGATGAGCCAGTAAAGGTCTTCCTTTGTAAAATCGCTTGTTACCTTGATGTGATCAATGGTAACGCCATCTTCCTCATATTCACTCACCAGCCGTGTGACGATGGAGTCCATCTGTGAGTCCCGGTAGTCTTCAAGGTCCATGTACGTGCTGCCAATAACCGAAGCCTTTGCCGTCATTTCCGCCACATCACTGGAAGCTACGCTGTCATAGCCGAAAAAGATATTCGGAAGGGCTGTGAAAACCACCATGGAAAACACAATCAGAAAGATGAGGATGCCCACCACCACCTTTATCAGGAAGGGCAAAGACTCCTTGACGGTGACAACGGCGGCGCCCTTCAGACCGGTCGTGGCCAGGGCACGCGCGATATTGGCGAGCGCTTTCGCTTTACGGGCAAGCTCAGCCGCTGTCTGAAGGCCGCCGCGCTGTTCATTATTTGCCACGCTCAGCACCTCCTTGCTGCTTTCGGCCGCTCTGCCGCTGGGAGGTCTGTCCCTTTTCCTGCTGTACCGCAGCTCCGGAAGCCATTTTCTTAGAATTAACCGCAGCGGTTGGCCGTTGGGAGGAGCGCGCCCGTTCGGTGGTCTGAGACATGGGACGCTTCTGCTGTCCATCGCCCGATACCCGGCCGCTCATTCCTGCCGTGCCGGACGCTCCGGGGATAGTGCCGCTCATAGATGCGGCACGTTCCTGCCGTGCCGTTTGCTGCGCCGCCGCCGTATTCGCCGGAATTGGTCCCGAGGTCACTGCTTGCGCGGCATTCCTGCCATGCCGTGACGCGGATTCCGCGGTGGCTGAAAATGCCGCGGACGCAGCTGCCGGCTGTGGACGTGCCGCGCTGGTTTCAGCTGTGCCGTTCGGAGCGCTCCCCGGCGCTGAGGACGGGCGCGAGGTATAGCGGGCTTCCGCTATGCCGGAGTCGCGCTGATGACCCTGTTCCGCCGCCGACGCGCCTGAACCTTGCGCGGTTTTTCCGGGCCGGGAGGATATGCCGGAGGTCCCCATTCCTGCCGTGCCGGAGGGGGTACCGGCTCTCTGCCCGGCCTGTCCCGCGCTTGAAGCTGCGGCTGTTCCTGCCATGCCGGACCCCGTCTGCCGAACATGAGACGCAGCGCGGCGTGCTCCGGGCGGGACGGCGCTCTGTTTGGTTACCGGATTTCCAAAGCCCGGATTTTCTTTTACCCTGCTTCCCGCACCGGGCCGTGTGGAACCCGGTTGCTCCGGAGCCCACGGCGTGGATTGCCGTGCGGACGGTTCCTGCTGTGCCGTCTCGTTCTGCTGCGAGGCATGAAAAGCAGCAGATGCATTCTGACCTCCCG
>Ga0074193_1000115_pt2 | contig 141761 bp, 115 predicted proteins | sample EPASupsiteHSE605_FD_64523 | JGI IMG/M metagenome (GOLD analysis project Ga0074193, IMG submission 64523) | Bioremediated contaminated groundwater from EPA Superfund site, New Mexico - Sample HSE6-05 | ecosystem: Environmental > Aquatic > Deep subsurface > Groundwater > Contaminated ... | reverse complement strand
TCAGCACTTGATTCCGTTTCGGCTACGCCTGCACTCCATCAAGTGCTGACATGAGCCTCTATTTTTTTTGATTAGCTGGTATACTTTTCAATTGGAATGGTGGTATACTTTTGAACTGTTATTTATACGATTCGACAGGATTGAAGCGTCCGAATTTTGTACAAAGTTTATAAAATTTGTTAAAGATGACGAGGTATATAACTCATATATTATGTACAAACGGAATAACAAAAAGCATAATTCCTGATTTACAGCGCTTTAAAATTCGCTTATTCCGTTTTTTCGGTTTTGGGGGCTTTAATCCTTTTGCCGTACTTGCCGCCAGTTTCGAGCTAAGGAGTTAGCAATGGGGGCGGTTAAATAGCGTAGCCTTTTAAAGAACTTTTATTCTATATTATAAGAGCTGGCCCTAGGGTTGGCCCCTGAGGCCCTCAAAAGCCGCTCCACCACAGGGTTTTGCCTGGCCCTAGGCCGGTCCGCTCTTATAGCTTAAATTTTGTTTCCAATTTATTTAATGCATAACATTATGAACAACAACGATTTATCTTTTTTAAACGACATTTTGACTAAGGGTTACATCCGGGTGCCCAGGGCGATCCTTGCCGATCTGTTTAGCAAGGACGAAAAAAAACACCAGGAGGCTAACTTGTATCTTTTCCTGCTTTCGTCCACTTTTTACAAAAAAGGCGACGTACACAAACTGGAAAAGGAGATGGTTTGCCAGCGGGGGCAATTTATTTGTTCGCAATCCGAACTGGAGGAGGTTTTTGAACTCAGTCGCAGGCAGGTGCGCATTTTGTTATCAACCCTTATCCAGCGAAATCTGATCGAGGTGGAGGTGAAAAATCATATATCGCACATCAGCATTGTTCACTACGATTCCATCGCCGGTACGCCTTCGAAGCCAACGGCGCCGAAAAAGGCTGAGCAAAAGGTGGCCGCGGAAAAGCCTTGCGACACCAAACTTTCGTACAAAAATCACCCGATGGCTCATCTGCTTGGGATTTAATCTGCTTATAATCAATAAAAATATAGATACAAAAATGGAGAATCATCACGAGAAAGGGCTGATTGGCGCCTTGCTTGCCAACGGCAGCATGATGGCTAATGTTATCGAAATTGTTTCGAAATCGATGTTTATGGATCAGTCGCTTGCTCTTATTTTTCAGGCGTTGGTTAATTTGTTTAACCGGGGGATAAAGAGCGATTTTATCTTGATTGAGGACGAAATGCGTGTGTTGGATACCAAGCTTTTCGACGAGATGAATGGGATTACTTATGCCCGGGAGGCATTTACCATGGTAAGGGATTCGTCTCTGGCTGCCGAGTATGCGGTCAAGGTGAAGGAGGATTACATGAGGCGTCGTTTTTTGGGGTTGTTTGCCGAACAGATGGCTGCCACGGCCGACGAATCGAAGGATATTAACGAGCTGATTGGGCGGGTATATGCTGGTATCGATGCCATTTGCAACGAGTTCGAAGGGGGCGATCAGGCAATGAGTATCCACGATCTGGCGGTGGAGAATCTGGAGAAGATGCGCCATAACAGGGTGCACGGGCTGCAAAGCAAGGCTATCCCAACGAGTATTAGCGAATTGGATAAGTTGCTGGGCGGCGGATTTTTCCGCCAGGAGCTTATCACCCTTGCCGCGCGTCCGTCCGAGGGGAAGTCGATGTTGCTGTTGCATATGATGCAGGAGATGGCCAAACAGGGACATTATATGCGGATAGTGAATCACGAGATGAGCGATAACGATACGGCCAACCGTACCATCGGGATGCTGAGTGATGTGAGTCCGGATGCGTTGCGCCGGGGCGTGCTTACCGAAGCCGAGGAGTCTCAGGTGGAGGAGCTGATAGAGAACGAGTTGACTGATATGAAGCTGGATATCCGGTATATGGGTAATGCCCGCATCGAGCGGATTGTTACGGAAACCATGCTGGCTTGCAAGAAGGGTAAGTGCCATGCATTAGGGGTGGATTACCTGCAGCTTATCCAGGCGCCGACCGACAAGAACTGTACCCAGGACGAGGCGGTGGGGCGTAATATTAATGCGCTGAAGGCGCTGGCGGTTAAGTGTAACATTCCGGTTATAGTGGTGTCGCAGCTTAACCGCGAGATAGACCGCAGGGGGGATAAGATGAAGCTGCCGGTATTGTCGGATTTGCGTAACTCGGGGGTGATAGAGCAGACCTCGGATGTGGTGATGTTTGTGTATCGGCCGGACCGCATCGGGATTACGGAGGATACGGATGGCAGCAGCCTGAAGGGGGTTTCCAAAGTGATTGTGCTTAAAAACCGTAACGGGTCTATCGGTACCGCCCGTTTCCGCCACAATGCCACGTTTACAAAACTATGGGACTTTGCGCCCGTTCAAATTAATAAAACTAACAGATAGAAAATGAGGAAGAACGATCTTCAGAAAGCGTACGTGAAAGATCACGTGCCTTTGGTCAAGGTACTGGGTTGGTACGGAAGTCTTACCGTAAAGCCCAACGGTAAGGGTATGATGAAGTGCTTACTGCACAACGATACGCATCCGTCGTTACACTTTGACACGAACAAAAATTTATGGAAGTGTTATGTGTGTGATATTGGAGGCGATAGCATCACGTTTGTGATGAAGATGGAAAATTGCTCGTATACGGAGGCGCTCGACATTATTTGCAGCCGCCATGGTGGTCCGTCGTCCGACGAAAAAGCCGTTGCCTCTCCCACTCCCAAAGTTACTCCCGCACAGAGCGGCGACGATTTTCTAAGTGATGCTTTTGGCGGGCAGTTGAAGGAAAAGGCTCCTCCTGTCCCCGAGGTTACGCCGCATTTGCTCAAGGCAATGGAGGACGAGAACCGCGCTTTTATGAGGTCGTTGTATGGTTACCAACCCGATTGTTCGTGGTTGTGCCAGGCATATGTGGATTTTGGTGTTGGTTTGGCGGGGCTTACGCCTGCCCGGGGTTTTTCGATGTTCAGGGGGCGGGTGGTGTTTCCTTTGTTCGACGACCAGGACCGTCTGGTGGGTTTTAGCTCGCGCAGTGCGCTTACTGCTGCCGCTTGTGCAGAATCGGGCACGCCCAAGTACATCAACAGTGCCAACAGTGCGCTTTTCAAGAAGAGCCGACTGCTTTACGCGCTGCCAATGGCCCGCGAGGCGATCGTTCAGGATGGGAATGTGATTCTTACGGAGGGGCAGAAGGATACCATTGCCATGCATGCCTGCGGGTTCAAAAATACGGTGGGTTTGTTAGGGTCGAGTATCTCCGCCGAGCAGATTGAGTTGCTTAAGCAGTTAACCAACCGGGTGGCTATCCTGATGGATAATGATGCAGCCGGACAGAAGGCGGCAGTTCGAATGACCGAACAGCTGCGGGATGCGGGTATGCGTACCACCAATTTGGTTATTCCCGAGGGCGACGATCCGGATTCGCTGTGCCGGAGGGTTGGTCCGGATGCTTTCCGCGCCATCATCAACTCCAGTTCCATGCCTCAGTCGCTGAACAATCGGCGCAGACTTTCAGAGAGGTCCGGCATAGACAGCGCGGCCGATTCCGTGTCCGTTGAAACGGATCTTGCCTGTGGCGACCCCTCCGACTCTATTCTGGAGTGTGGTATTTACGATGTGAACGAACTGGAGGAGATTATTTCGAACGGCGGAAACGGACTGGAGCGTCCGCGCCTGGAGCAAAAAGAGCGTGAACTGCAAGAGGCTATCAACGAAATAAACTCCTCCATCCACTACCACAATTCGGGTATTATCAGGTTGGAACTTATCTCTTTACTAAATGAAAGTAACGAAAAATTACGGCGTGTTACCAAAGAGCTGGACCGCCCCATTTCCTTTTACTTTTGCCATATAGGTAATTATTAACGCGTAAAGCGTAAAAAGTCTTTGAGATTCTGACAGACTACTAAAAAACATATAACAAGATATGGAAACTACAGATAAGCTAACGATCAACTACATCTATTACAGACTATTTACTCTTTTGGAAGCCGTTGAACCTTACGTATTTACCGAACAGGAAAAAAACGCCGGAATGCCTGCGTTTCGTGATAAAGACGGCAAACCTAAAACATTGTTCGAAACGACATTTGTGCCGGGACCAGCACTGGTGGAAACGTTGCTGCATTACGATTGGGAAGATACTTCCATTATCTTTTTTGAAGATGATTGGAAAAAAATCCAGCAGGTGCCTTACGATCCGCTAGTGCATAAGCGTAGTTTTAGCAAAGAGGGATTAGATATTCAACTGGAAGAGAAAGAAATAACGGTTAAACTGTACGAAGAAGTGATCCTGAAGAGTGGCATCCTTTCCATCGAACAGCTTGCTTCGCTGATTTACTTTGCCGCCTGCGACGATGATGAGCAGCTTTATTGCTTCACCCGTGCTCAGATTCACAACGGATACAGTTTTTATACCGATCCTGGCAACGCCGATTACATCACTCCCGGCGAATCGGCAGCTTACTGCCTCAACCGGTTTAATCTGATTGAAACCTGCCACTCGCTGGTCAATTATATCTGCTTAAGAAACAACTCAAAATTGAGTTAAGTCTATATTGGTTTTGGTTAATTGATTTTGGTTTTAACAGAAAGGTCCGGCTCGCGAGAGTAGGACCTTTTATTTGTAACCTTTATACCTGTTTTTCTCTGTATTCGTTGCGAATTGCCTACAAACTGAGAGTGCAGTACGAATACAAACATTATTAATGAGTATGCTTGTTTTTATTTTTCATATTTTCATTTTCTAAATAAGGATAATTTACACTAATTTCTGATTGCCCATTGAAATACTCAAATCCAACTTTCATTAGTTTGATTTCTTCAGGATAAACATCTGCCATCAACTTGTATAATTTATCATACTCAAGTTTAAGTTTTGGATTTTCAGAAGACCAGTAAAATTGCCAAAACTTTATTTGATCTGCTTTTGACAGTTTTTTTAATATTTGAAAGAAAACGTCAGCTTTATTCAAATCTCACATTTTTGTGTGTAACAAAGCCTTCAAATAGTTAGGCGCATCAGCATCATAAAATGCATTTATTGAAATATTTATCAATTTACTACAATAAATCGTATCGGGAATTAATGTAACTCTATTACCTAACGCAGATACATGCTCGTCTGCAATATTATACATAGATAAATCGTATTTATCATTCGGGACATATTGATAAGTCATGATATATTCCATCCATGTAGATGGGAATAAATCAAAAAACTTTTTCTGTCGATCAAGAGTATTTGAATTATTAATCAATTCTCTATATGCATTATTTAGTTTGAAAGTATCTATAGGAAAGAACTGAGCGTTACTTTGACTATAGAAGCAACCCAAAATCAATAAAATTAAATATACTCTGGTTTTCATATGCAAAGACCCAATGTTAAGTGAAATTCAGCAAACATAAACTAATAATCCCCGACAGCCAAACATTCATTGAAAATAATTGCGTATTTACGCATTTATTTACAGAATCAATAATATAAATATGAAACAACAAATTGGTGAACTATTAAATAAATGTTTCATAACATATTTATATCTAGTTATCACAAGAAAGTGAGAGCTACCTTTGCATCGAATACTAATTAAACATATTAAACATCTTGAAAAATGAAAAAAAACGGGTTGACTATATTGTGTTGACTACTATTAAAATTGAACCATTACCTGTTAGATTATTTAAAATTAAAACTAAAACCTTATAAAATTTGAATTATGTTTGATCTACTTCTTAAATTTGGCCCTCAGGGTCTCAATGCTTTAAGTGACGAAGAACGCGATTTTTATCAAATGCTGTTTAGTGAAGAGGGAAGACAGCCAAATCCTTTTTTTGAAGGGTATTCGCATATGGACTTTTTTATGATGCTTCAACATAGTTTCGGACCTTTTTCGATTGTCCAGATTAAAAAGGCGGAAGACGAGGTTTATATGAAGTCGCCTATGTTCTTTTTAGCCAGAAAGTTATGCGATATCATAGAACGCGAAGGTTATATTAAGCTTACCAAAGAGGGGTTGCTTCCTTTGGACGTTATGACTGAATTAAATGTACAGGATCGGCTTAATTTGAATCCTCCTGCTGGAACATGTATGGATCATGAAGGTTTGGTGGGTAAATTACTTAGGTTATTGTTATTCGAGTGCTATATAGTACGTATGCAAAACAAACGTATGGTATTTAGAAAGGCAAGCCTCAAAGTGCGATCGGACAATCATGAGTTGTTTACTCTCCTATTCAGAACATTTTGTACTTATATGAATTGGAAGCAAATAGATGGACTTCCGGCTTATATGCGTGGGATAATGGGATGTTCTTTTCAGTTTATTTTATTGAAAAATTATGGACACATTTCCAAAAATTGCAGTTTTTATAGTGAGAGCTTTTTAAAGCTGGGTGATTTTGGTTTGGAGGAACAGGACTATTTGTGGTATACTTTTGAGTTGTGTCTTCAGGCTTGGGGATTCGTTGTAATTGAAAAGAAAGAGCATTCTCAAGATTATTTTGTACGCAGATCGGCTCTGTTGGATGAAATTATCCATATTAATCCTTTTAAGGAGTTTGTTATTGAACCTATTATGTCGGTAAGTAAATAAAGGCGAACATTAATAAATTATATTTTAAAAGTCCGGAACTTATGCTCCGGACTTTTATTTTTTTGTATATTTGGGCTGAACCTTAAACAGATACGAAGATGTTTACCTCGATCGTCCGATTCTCTGTAAAGAAAAAGCTATTTGTTGGTCTGACCACCCTTTTTCTTTTTATTGGCGGCTTGTATGCCATGTTTACGTTGCCTATCGACGCCGTTCCTGATATTACCAACAATCAGGTTCAGATTGTAACCGTGTCTCCCACCCTGGCGCCTCAGGAGGTAGAGCAGCTGATTACCTTTCCCATCGAAATTGCCATGAGTAATATCATGAATGTGGTCGAGATCCGCTCTGTATCGCGCTTTGGGTTGTCGCTGGTTACGGTGGTTTTTAAGGATAATGTGAAGACGCTGGATGCGCGCCAGCTTATCAACGAACAGATTCAGGCTGTTTCGGGCGAGATTCCTCCCGGACTGGGTACTCCGGAGCTGATGCCTATCACAACCGGACTGGGGGAGATTTACCAGTACACGCTGGAGGTTGATCCGAAGTTTAAAGAGAAATACGATCCGATGGAGTTGCGTACTATTCAGGATTGGATTGTTAAAAGACAGCTTTCGGGCATTCCGGGTATTGTGGAGATAAATAGTTTTGGCGGATACCTGAAGCAATACGAGGTGGCGGTGGATCCGTCTGCTCTCTATTCGCTGAATATTACCATTGGCGATGTATTTGAAGCGCTTACCCGCAACAACCAGAATACCGGAGGAAGTTATATTGAAAAGGAAAAGAAGGCTTATTACATTCGTGCCGAGGGGATGATTACCCGCACGGAAGATATTGAACAGATTGTGATTAGCAACCGCGGAGGTATACCGATACATGTAAGCGATGTGGCGGTTGTTCGCCTGGGGGCTCCCAAAAGGTTCGGGGCGATGACTAAAGATGGTTTGGGCGAGTGCGTGGGTGGTATTGCCATGATGCTGAAAGGCGCCAATGCGAATGTGGTTACCAGGCAACTCGAAATGCGTGTGGATAAAATTCAGAAGATTTTGCCCGAGGGTGTTTCCATCCAGCCGTATCTGAACCGCTCTAATCTGGTGAACCGTAATATTTCCACTGTTATTTTTAATCTCGCCGAAGGGGCTGTGATTGTTTTTCTTGTGCTTATCTTCTTTTTGGGGAATGTAAGGGCGGGACTCATTGTGGCGTCTGTTATTCCGTTATCCATGTTGTTTGGTTTTATCCTCATGCGGGTATTCAACGTATCGGCCAACCTGATGAGTTTGGGGGCTATCGACTTCGGGATTGTGGTGGATGGTTCCATCGTTATTGTTGAAGGGATGCTGGCTCATTTGTATGGAAAGAAGCTAATCGGGAAACATCTTTCGCAGGAGAGAATGGATCAGGAGATTGAGATTGGTGCCGGACATGTGGTTCGTTCGGCTACTTTTGCCGTTGGGATTATCCTGATTGTTTATTTTCCTATCCTTACCCTGCAGGGCATTGAAGGTAAGTATTTTATTCCGATGGCAAAGACGCTGGTATTTTGTATAGTAGGTGCTCTTATCCTGTCGCTGACTTATGTTCCCATGATGGCGTCGCTGTTTCTGAAGAAGGAGCTGAAAGAGACGCGGACGCTTGCAGATCGCTTCTTCGACTGGCTGAATATCTATTACAAGAAAACACTGGATGCTTGTCTGCATCATAAAACTGTCTTTATTACGGCATCGTTCGCCGCGCTTGCCGTTAGTCTTTTTTTATTCACCAAACTGGGTGCCGAATTTATTCCTACCATGGATGAAGGTGATTTTGCCATGCAGATGACTCTGCCTGCCGGTAGCTCGCTTACTCAGAGTATTGAGATTAGCAACCGGGCGGAGAAAACGCTGATGGATAAATTTCCTGAAATAAGGCATGTGGTGGCTAAAATTGGAACGGCCGAAGTGCCTACCGATCCCATGGCGGTGGAGGATGCGGATATTATGATTGTGATGAAGCCTTTCAAAGAGTGGACAAGTGCTGGCAGCCGTGCGGAGATGGTTGCTAAAATGAAAGAAGCCCTCGAACCAATCACCGGAGCGGAATTCAATTTTAGTCAGCCGATACAGCTTCGTTTCAACGAACTTATGACTGGTGCCAAGGCGGATATTGCCATCAAACTGTACGGCGAGAATATGGAGGAGCTTTATGCGAAAGCTAAAGAGGCGGCATTCCTGGTGGAGAAAGTTCCCGGGGCATCGGACGTGCAGGTGGAACAGGTTATGGGGTTGCCTCAGCTTGTGATTTCGTACGACCGTAAAAAGATTGCCCGTTACGGAATGAATGTAGAGGAAATGAATACGCTGATTCGTACCGCCTATGCGGGCGAGATAGCCGGAGTGGTGTTCGAAAACGAGCGGCGCTTTGATCTGGTACTGCGTATGGATAAAGACCGGGTTGCCGACCTTAACCTGGATAAGCTTTTTGTGCGTACTGCCGACGGTGTTGAGATACCGGTAAGCGAAATAGCAAAGATAAAACTGATAAACGGGCCTTTGCAGATTAACCGCGATGCGACCAAACGACGTATCGTTATTGGTGTTAACGTGCGTAACGCGGATATACAGAAGGTGGTTGAAGGGATTCAAAGTACGCTGGCTAAAAACATCAAGCTAAGCCCGGGTTATTATTTCGAATACGGTGGGCAGTTCGAGAACCTTCAGAATGCCATCAAGACGTTGCTGATTGTTATTCCGGTGGCACTGATGCTTATTCTGCTGCTGCTATTCTTCTCTTTCAAGAGCATTGTCTATTCGTTGCTGGTATTCAGTACGGTGCCTTTATCGCTGATTGGGGGAATTCTGGCGCTTTGGCTAAGGGGTTTGCCTTTCAGTATCTCGGCTGGCGTAGGCTTTATTGCTTTGTTCGGAGTGGCGGTTCTCAATGGTATTCTGATGATTAATCATTTCAATGAGTTCAGGCATAAGTCGGTTTATAAAAAGACAACAGGGCGAATCATCGCCGAAGGTTGTCCGCATCTGCTTCGTCCGGTATTCCTTACTGGATTGGTTGCCTCTCTGGGCTTTGTGCCTATGGCCATTGCCACCAGCGCAGGTTCGGAGGTTCAGCGTCCGCTTGCCACGGTTGTGATTGGGGGATTGCTGGTATCTACGGCCCTCACGTTGCTTATTATTCCTGTATTTTACAGAATCGTAAACAGTGCTGCCACTTTGCAACGCACTAAATATAAAAAATTTCTGATCTTCTCTCTGTTGCTTTTTGCGGCTCTCCCGCTGCAGGCACAGAAAGAAGTTAGTCTTGGGGAGGCCATCACGATAAGTAAGGCGAATCATCCCCGTATGCGGATGGCTAATGCCGAGATTGAACGAAGCCGGAGTGCCCGGAACGAGGTTTGGGAACTGGCACCTACATCCTTTACTTATTCGTGGGGACAGCTTAACGGTGAAACGCGGAAAGACAAACAGATGGAATTTACGCAGGAGATTGGCTCGCTTTTAACGCCGTTTTACAAGAACGCACTTGTAAATAAAAAGGTAACTTCCGGAAACTACTACCGCGACATTGTGGAGAAAGAGGTGGTTGCCGAAGTAAAACGGGCCTGGTGTTATTACCTGTTTGCCCGCGGGCAGGCATCGCTCTACCGCGAGCAATCGGATCTGGCCGATCGGTTGCAACGCGCCGGGGAGATTCGTTATCAGCAAGGTGACATTACTTTGCTGGAGAAGAATATGAGTAATACGCTTGCCGCCGATATGCGGAACAAATTGTTTCAGGCTAACGAAGAACTTAAAATAGCTGCCAACCGCTTGCAGTGGGCATGTTATTCGGACGAGGCCATCGTTCCGGTGGATTTAGGAGTAACTTTGCTTCCTCTACCTGCATCGGACGATGTATCCGGACAAGTCCATTTGAATTACCTGCAGAGTCTTACAGATCAGAAGAAAACTCTTTTACAGATTGAACGAAGTCGTTTTTTTCCGGAGTTATCTGTTGGGTATGTGCGACAGGATATACTTCCGCTAAAGGGACTTCATTCGTGGATGGTGGGGGTATCTTTTCCTATTTTCTTTACAGCACAACAAAGCCGGATAAAACAGGCTCGCATTGATTATCGGATACAGCAGACTCAACAGGAGCTTAACGTGCGCGAGTTGATAAACAAGCTGACCGAATTGAATGCCGAACTGGCACGGCAGGGCGAGAGTATTCGTTACTTTACCACTTCTGCCCTACCCGAAGCCGAAGCGCTTATCAAAGCTGCAGCTCTTCAGCTTAAAGCCAGCGACACCGACATCACCCAGTTTATTCAAAGCATCAACAGCGCGCTGTCCATCAAAAAAAGTTACCTGGAAACGGTTTACCTTTACAACGTTGCCGTACTTGAAACCGAATTATATAAATAAAAAAGATACTACAATGAAACGAGCTATCCTATTCATAGTGGTCTGCACGCTTGCAGCCTGTAATTCTTCCACAAAACAGGAATCCGAAGCCGGACAGGCAAAAGCTGCTCCCGACAGTGTGATGACTCAGTCTGCGGATGCGGTAGATGGAAATTCGGGTGCTACCTTGGCAAATAAGGTTTCGTTCAACGGAATACTGGTTATTCCGCCTCAAAACTTCGCATCGGTTACCCTGCACATGGGAGGAATTATCCGTTATACCAGTCTGCTTCCCGGAGTTTACGTAAAGAAAGGCTCACTGCTGGCTACGCTGGATAATCCGGATTTCATTACCCTGCAGCAGACCTACCTTGAGAGTCATGCCCAGACAGAATACCTGGAATCCGAATACAAACGCCAGCAACTTCTTGCCAAAGAAGAGGTGGCTTCCGAGAAAAAACTACAGCAGTGTAAAGCGGAATATCTTTCCATGAAAAGCCGTTTGGAAGCCGCTGCTGCACAATTATCGTTGCTTGGAGTCTCTTCTCAATCGTTGCTTAAGGATGGAATTAAACCTACCCTGGAAATAAAATCGCCGGTTAATGGGTATGTGGGCAATGTGAAGGTGAATATTGGCAAACACCTGGATGCAGGAGAAACTTTGTGCGATGTGATTAATAAACAGGAAACCTTGCTTAGACTTACCACCTACGAAAAAGATTTAAAAGACATCCGGCTGGGTGCTAAAGTGTGGTTCAGGGTAAATGGTATGGGCGACAAGACGTTTGATGCCACGTTAATTTCTATTGGTCAGGAGGTTGACGAATCGAGCCGTTCGCTGGAGGTGTATGCCAGAGTTAATTCCGGCGATCTGTCATTCAGACCGGGAATGTATGTTACAGCTCAGATAGAACGGGTTTCGCAGTACTAACCTACGCGCACGAACCAATGCGATATATGTTAACACGGTTGCACTATCTTAACAATACTTGGACATATTAAACTAATTTTTATATCTTTGATCCCTTATTTTTAGTATTAAATTATTAATTAATAGAATCAGATTCGATGAAAAAAATCTTTACCATTGCAGCGATCTTATTAATTGCCTTTAGTGGAAAGGCACAGAATGTTCAATTTCACCATGATTTTGGTAGCGCCCTGAACGATGATCTGGATGGCAGACCTGCTACAACGACAACTGTTGAGATGTTTAAACCAGACAAATGGGGTAGTACGTTTTTCTTTGTAGATATGGATTACAACAGCAAAGGTGTACAGGGTGCTTACTGGGAAATTGCCCGCGAACTGAAGTTCTGGGAAGGTCCGCTGTCTGCTCACGTTGAATACAATGGAGGAAGAGGTGTATATCCTTACAACAATGCTTATTTGGCTGGTATCACGTTTACTCATAACAGTGCCGACTTTTCCAAGGGGTTCAGCATCCAGGCTATGTATAAGTATATCCAGAAATCTTATAAACCAAACAACTTCCAGCTTACAGGTACCTGGTACCTGAACTTTGCCAAGGGTGCAGGTACATTCAGTGGATTTGCCGACTTGTGGAGAAAAAACACAGATATGATTTTCCTTGCTGAACCTCAGATCTGGTTAAACTTTAACAAACTAAAGGGTGTAGATCCTGCCTTCAACCTGAGCTTTGGTTCGGAAGTTGAAATAAGCAACAACTTTGTTTGGAATAAATTCGGAGAACACAACAAGTTCTATGTTAATCCTACATTGGCTCTTAAATGGTCATTTAATTAATTATGGAAGCCACTTTATTAAAAAAATTGGTTGGGTTTAATCCCAAGACCATGAAGGTACGTACCGAGATTCTTGCCGGTGTTACCACGTTCCTTACAATGAGTTATATCCTGGCCGTAAACCCGGATATTCTTAGTGCCGCTGGTATGGACAAGGGGGCTGTCTTTACAGCCACTGCCTTTGCTTCTGCTATTGCAACTTTGATGATTGCCTTCTTAGCAAAACTTCCTTTTGCTCAAGCTCCAGGCATGGGACTGAATGCATTCTTTGCCTTCACACTGGTACAGGGTATGGGATACAGCTGGGAAACAGCTTTGGCTGCCGTATTTGCCGAAGGTATTATCTTTATAATCATCACGCTGTTAAATATTCGGGAAAAGGTAGTTAACAGCATTCCTTTAAACCTACGGTACGCGATGTCGGTAGGTATCGGTATGTTTATCGCCTTTATCGGTTTAAAAAATGCTGGTGTTATTGAAGCCAATCCGGCTACATTTGTAGCTTTGGGTAAATTTACGCCTGTTTCTTTACTTGCCATTTTTGGTATTGTTATCAGTGGTGTACTTATGGCTAAAGGCGTTAAAGGGGCATTGTTCTACAGTATCCTTATTTGTACCGCTATTGGTATACCAATGGGTGTTACGGCTTTGCCTGAGGGCTTCACTATCATGTCTATTCCTCCTTCAATGGAGCCTACATTTCTGAAGTTCGACTTTATGTCTCTTCTTAACATCGATATGTTCTTTATTGTAATCCTGCTTGTGTTTATGGATTTATTTAATACAATTGGAACATTGGTTGGAGCTGCGGCAAAGACTGAAATGATGGATGAAAAGGGAAATATTCCTCACATGAAAGAAGCATTATTGGCTGATGCCATTGGAACAAGTGTGGGTGCTATGTGCGGAACATCAACTGTTACAACGTACGTTGAAAGTGCTGCGGGTATCGCCGAAGGTGGCCGTTCGGGACTTACCGCATTTGTTGTTGGTATTTTATTTTTGGTTGCATTGCTCTTTGCTCCTGTATTCCTTTTGGTTCCAAGCGCTGCTACAACGGGTGCTTTGGTAATTGTTGGGGTATTTATGATGGAGTGTGTCCGCAAGATTGATTTCTCGGATATGACTGAGGCTTTGCCTGCTTTTGTAACCATTATCGTTATGGTTTTGGCTTATTCGATAGCCGAGGGTATGGCGATGGGTATGATGAGCTACGCGATCCTAAAATTACTTACCGGAAAGTATAAAGAAGTATCTATTACATTATACGTTCTCACAGTACTCTTAATACTGCGTTACATGTATTATTAAATTATTGTATCTTTGCCCCCATGAAAGTATGTATTGCGGAAAAGCCCAGTGTGGCTCGTGAAATTGCAAAGGTTCTGGGGGCAAAGAACAGTTCTAATAAAGGCTATATCGAAGGTAACGGCTATCAGGTTACCTGGACATTCGGCCATCTTTGTACCCTTAAAGAGCCTCACGAATATACGCCCGACTGGAAACGCTGGTCTCTCAGCTCCTTACCTATGATTCCTCCCCGTTTTGGAATTAAACTTATTGATTCGCCTTCGTATATTGAGCAGTTTCAAATTATTGAAAAGCTGATGCAGAATGCCGACGAGGTGATAAACTGTGGTGATGCCGGGCAAGAAGGAGAACTTATCCAACGCTGGGTGATGCAAAAAGCCGGAGTTACCTGTCCGGTTTCCCGTTTGTGGATCTCCTCTCTTACGGAAGAGGCTATCCGCGAAGGCTTTCAGAAACTTAAAACACAGGATTCATTCAACAAACTATACGAAGCAGGTCTTTCGCGCGCTATCGGCGACTGGCTGTTGGGTATGAATGCGACTCGTTTGTACACACTAAAGTACGGACAGAACAGGCAGGTACTGTCCATCGGACGGGTACAAACCCCTACCCTTGCACTTATTGTAAACAGGCAGACCGAGATTGCCAACTTTACCCCGGAGCCTTACTGGGAGTTGAAAACAATCTATCGCAACACGACCTTTTCGTCTACCAAAGGAAAGTTCTCCGACAAAGTGGAGGGCGAAAACTTCCTTACGGTTGTTAAAGAGGAAGATTTTGAAGTAACCGATACTTCCGAGAAGAAGGGAAAGGAGTTCCCTCCCCGGTTGTTCGACCTTACCTCGCTGCAGGTGGAGTGTAACAAGAAGTTTGCTTTCTCGGCAGATGATACGCTGAAACTTATTCAGTCGCTCTACGAAAAGAAGGTGACTACCTACCCCCGTGTAGACACTACCTATTTGAGTGATGATATTTATCCCAAGATTCCTGCTACTTTAAAGGGTATGACCGATTACGCGGAGCTTACTTCGCCTTTGCTTGGCAAGAAATTACCCAAAAGCAAGAAGGTATTTGATGATACAAAAGTAACGGATCACCATGCCATTATTCCTACCGGAGTTAGGCCTAATAACCTTTCTGAGAACGAAAGAAAGGTATACGATTTGATTGCCAAACGTTTTATCGCAGCCTTTTACCCGGACTGTCAGATCTCGACGACTACGGTTATGGGTAAGGTAGGTAAAGTGGAATTTAAGGTTACAGGAAAACAGATTCTTGAACCCGGTTGGCGTGTGGTGTTCGGTGCCGAGCAAAAGGATCCGGATGCAGAGCCAACCGACGAAGAAGGCATATTACCCGAATTTATTAAAGGCGAACGCGGTCCGCACGAACCTGTTCTTGGTGAAAAGTGGACACAGGCTCCTAAGCCTTATACCGAAGCAACGCTCCTTCGTGCCATGGAAACTGCGGGTAAGCTGGTGGATAACGACGATCTGCGCGATGCGCTGAAAGAAAACGGTATTGGTCGCCCGTCTACCCGTGCGGCTATTATTGAGACGTTGTTTAAGCGTAACTACGTTCGCAAGGAGAAGAAAAATCTTATAGCTACGCCCACCGGCATGGAACTGATTGGCACCATACAGGAAGAGCTTCTTAAAAGTGCCGAATTAACCGGTTTGTGGGAAAAGAAGCTTCGCCAGATTGAAAAAGGAACCTATGAGGCCCGCACCTTTCTGGAAGAATTGAAGCAACTGGTGTGTCAGATTGTCTCCAACGTATTTTCGGATACCAGTGCCCGTTCCATTACTATCCAGGAAGCGGTAGCCGAAAAGCAAATAGAAACAAAAGAGAAGAAGAAACCGGCAGCAGCCAAAGAGAAAGCTCCAAAAAGTGATGGCGCTCCAAAAGGAAAAGCGGCAAAGGAAAAAGACGTGGCTAAAAAGGAAACAAGCCCGGGGGCAGAAACAAAGACTTTGCCCGAGAATAATCTGCAGGCTCCCTCTGTTAAGTTGGTATGTCCAATATGCCACAAAGGGACCATCCTACGTGGAAAAATGGCCTACGGTTGTTCCGAATACAAGAGTGGTTGTACTTTTCGTATGGATTACAGCACTTACGGTCCCAATCTGTCTGACGAGGAACTTGATCAGATTATCAGATCGTGACTCCATTCATCCAAACGGTCGGGCAGCGTATGAATAAAGTCTACGCGCTCTTCTGCCGTGAGGGGTGCGAACAGGTCGATCTGCAAATCTTTGCACTTATCCCGTAAATCACTGGCAAGGGGATAATACGAAGCCAGAACGGCCTGTGAAATATCGCCCCCGTAGGTTTCGCGAACTGCATCAATCTTGTAGATGTCGTTCTGACTAACGTAACCGGATTTGCACTCTATAAATACAAGATTCATCTCGTTGTTTAGCAGCACATCTATTTCGTTCTTCGTACGGGTATTATCCTTACCCGTCTGGAATATCACGCTTTGCCATACTTCACGTGGTGAAGGCTGTCTTTCGCTCCATTGCCTTACCTGATCGGCCACAAGGGTTTCCCACCAGCGACCTTCGAAGTAGAGGTGACAGCCATTGGTGCGTGGAATAGTAAGCAGCGGCTGATTGCCTTTGTACACATAGAGCGCTCCTTCATTTTGCTTGTAGCGCAGTTCATTTGGAAAGACTTGGGACGAAGGCAGGTTTATCAGGTCGCGACGGCAATAAACTCCAAAGAACTTCTGCAGTTTGGCATGCTCTTTTGGATATTGTTCGATAAAATTCTTTATTTCCATTGAAGCACGAACATCATCTGCTTTGAGGTCCTTTACATTGTTGTATTCGGCCAGATAGTTACCGCTGAGCTGCAAGATCTCATCGTTGTTCAGGATGCTGTTCGTCATTGTTTTCTCGAAAGTGTCCAGCCACACTATTTCACGTTGCTGCGTAAGATAAAAAGCTTCAGACTGATACTTTTGGACAATTTGGTATGCGCCGAAAGTCATCAGTTTAGTTCCTTCCGACAAATTGTAGGAAAAGCTTCCCTCATTTTCGGCATGAATCTTTTCGCACACTTCGGCAACGGACTTTGGATTATAGGGTTCCACCATATATATACGATGTTCGACTGATGAAGGTAGCAACGAAAGGATACGTGCAGGCAGCTCCCTGGTTTCCTCTGTGCAGATAAAATGAACCCTGTCCGGACCGAATTCCTTCAGTCCGTGATAAACAGACAGGATCTCTTTTCCCAATATGGCAATTTGATGTTTCATAAGCTTATATTAAAAAGATGCGACCAATCTTCGCCAGCTTCAGGCATATAGGTTTTAAATCCCAATGAAGCGGCAGTTTCGCAATTGGGTCTGGCATCATCTATTAAAAGAGTCTCTTCCGGACGAATACCCGCATCCTGAATCACATACTTAAAGATCTCGGGGAAAGGCTTTACCAGTCCCAGTTGATAAGACAGATAGCATTGATGAAAGTAATCGTCGGGCACATGTCCTTTGTACGAAAAACGTTCGCGACAAATAAAGTCCCAATGAATACTGTTTGTGTTACTCAGCAACATCACATTGTATTTTTCACGAAGTGCAAGCAACAGCTCCAGTTTGGCAGCAGGCATATCAGCCAGCATCGCAATCCACGCATCTTCGATCTGCTGGTCGGTAATCGTTTGGGAAGTCAGCTTTCTTATACCATCCCGAAACTCTTCGGGCGTAATACTCCCCTCTTCTATCTTCAAAAAAAGACCTTCCTGAAGGTAGGTGGTAGTTATCAACTCGCGGATGGAACTCACGCCGATTTCCTCGAAGGAAGCTATACAGCGCGGGCGGTTCAGGTTAATTAAAACGCCACCCATATCTACTAACAGATTTTTAATTTTCTCCATAGATTGCAAACTTACAAAAAAAACTTTATGCATCTTGTGTTTGTTTACTAGTTAAACTTCAAACATAAAGCTATGAACACAGTATTTGAAAAAGGAACAGTTATGAATTTGGAAAATATGATCGATTATTCCGAAGGTGGAGTCGTAAGTAAGCAAGTGATTAAAACTGATTCGGGCAATCTTACTCTTTTTTCATTCGATGAAAGCCAGGGCCTTACCGAGCACACCTCTCCTTTCAATGCGGTTGTACAGGTATTGGATGGTACAGCTCAAATATCCATCGACCGCATACCTCACATCGTTCATGCGGGCGAGACAATCATTATGCCAGCCAACACACCCCATGCGCTGCATGCGATAAAACGTTTCAAGATGCTACTCACTATGATAAAGGGTTGATTTGGGTTGACTAATTTCCTATAAAAAGAAAGTTCCCGGGAATGCATTACCATTCCCGGGAACTTTCTTTATTATTTAAATGAGTTACGGCCTTATTTCTTCGACAATGCCTTATCTACATGCTTAAGCAATCCATTGTATTCTTCTTCATTAAACAAGCGTGTTAAGTAGATAATGTGACCGTTTTTATCAATCAGCACATTACGTGTAATACCGGCTTTGGATTCGGCAAACAGGGTGAATATCTTTCCTGCCGGATCGAGACCAAGTGGATAAGTAACGCCCGTTTGTTCAGCGAATTTCAACACTGTTTCTACAGGCTCATCACGATCTACACCGATAAAGACAAAATTAGGATTGTTCTTATATTTCTGCCAGATATCATTTTCGAGATGCGGCATCTCCTTACGGCAAACACCACACCAGCTGGCGGTAAACTGCAGAAGCACCACTTTTCCTTTAAAATCCTTGGGCAAAAGTTTCTTACCATTGGTAAGTGTGATAGAGAAAGCCGGCGCTTTGTCGCCAACCTTTACAATATATCCGGTACTGTCTTTGGGCACAGCAGCTGTTATTCCTTTTTTTACAGGTTGCTGAGCAAATACGGCAGAGCTTCCCGCCATTAGAACCATAGCCAACAGATAAAATACTTTTCTTTTCATATCGATGCGCTTTAATATAACTAAATAAGACTACAAATGTAGTAAATTAACCTGGTACAGAAAATAGCACATAACAGGCATTCTTATACCATGTTTATGGTATATAAGCAAAAAAATTATCTTATTAGAAGCAATCCTTTCATTTTTCATTACCTTTGCTATTCTGTAAAGTGATATGCGTAACATATGAGATGGTGTTACAGCAAACAAAAATCAAATAGGTATTAAGAATAATGGAAGAATTTAGTTTTGAAGCCCGGGTGCTTAACACCCCATACGAAAAGCCGGATGTACATCATTCGCTATCCATGCCAGTGTACAATACTGCTGCTTACGAATTTGACACGGCAGAAGATATGGAGGCTGCTTTTTGTGGCCGTACGACCGACCATGCTTATTCGCGTATTACCAACCCTACTGTACAGTATTTCGAAGATCGGGTACGTACAATTTCCGGAGCCATGGGCGTTACGGCTCTGAATTCGGGTATGGCTGCTATCAGTAACACATTGATGGCGGTAGCTTATTCGGGATCCAATATTGTAACTTCCCTGCATTTGTTTGGCAACACCTGGTCTTTTATAAAGAATACACTTGGTGCATTCGGAGTGGAAGCCCGTTTTTGTGATCTTACCAACCCCGAAGAAGTAAAAGCACAGGTAGATGCAAACACCTGCGCTATTTTTCTGGAAGTGATTACCAATCCACAACTAGAGGTGGCCGACTTAAAAGCGTTAAGCGCCATAGGTAAAGAAGCTGGGGTTCCATTGATTGCAGACACTACTGTCGTTCCATTCAATATTTTCAAAGCAGCTGATTTCGGCGTGGATATAGAAATCGTATCCAGCACCAAATACATATCTGGCGGAGCCACAAGTACCGGAGGGTTGATTCTCGATTACGGCACATTCGACTGGTCAAGATCGACGAGGTTGAAAGAAGTGGCAGTCCTGGTTGGAAATACCCAGGCATTCACGTTCAAGATGCGTAAAGAGATACACCGTAACCTGGGTGCTTATATGACGCCACAGGTTGCTTATATGCAAACGTTGGGACTGGAAACCATGCAGATACGTTTCGAACGTCAGGGATCTACATGCCTCGAACTGGCTAAAAAATTGCAACAGGTCGAAGGAATTGAGTCTGTAAATTATACAGGTCTGCCGGACAATCCTTTTTATGCCCTTAGTACAGCGCAGTTCGGCAACTTGCCGGGAGCAATGCTTACCTTCGATTTGCCATCGCGCGAAGCCTGCTTTGCCTTCATGAACAAGCTAAAGCTAATACGCCGTGCCACCAACCTGTTCGACAACAAGACGCTTGCCATTCATCCGGCAAGTACCATCTACGGGACATTTACCGAAAAACAACGGAAAGACATGGATGTAAGCTCAAAAACAATCCGGCTCTCTGTAGGGTTGGAAACAACAGACGACTTGCTGAAAGATATAAAACAAGCCTTATCCTAAAAGCGATAAAATATGTCAAAGCCATTTATCCTTGCAGATAATCAAGACATCACCAAAGCCGGCATCCTCTTCTTACTGAACAGGATGCCCGGTTTTACCGAGCCCTTCGAGGCCGACAATAAGAAAGATCTGATACAGCAGCTTACGGCCCACCCTAATGCGGTAGTGATACTGGATTATACGCTGTTTGACATTGTAAGTGCCGACGAGCTTATTATTCTGAGTGAGCGTTTCAACGCGGCAGAATGGATTTTGTTTTCGGACGATCTTAGTGAGGAATTTATGCGCAGAATTGTATTCAGCTCCGATAAATTCAGTATGGTGATGAAAGAATGTACCAAGGAAGAGATAGAGGCAGCCCTGCAGTATACTATCCGTTCCGAACGTTTTATCTGTAACCGGATAACCAATCTTCTTCTTAGCAAAAAGACAACGGCGGAGAAACAAGAGAAAGTATTAACCGGTACCGAACAGGAGATACTTAAACTAATCGCTTTGGGTAAAACAACCAAGGAAATAGCTTCCGAACGTATCTCGAGCATGCATACCATCATTACGCACCGCAAGAATATCTTCCGGAAACTGGCCGTAAACAACGTTCACGAAGCCACTAAGTATGCCCTGCGCGCCGGTATTATCGATTCGGCAGAATATTATATTTAAGTAATTTCCCCTGCTATATATAACCACAAAATAAAGCAATCTTAAGGTCAGAACCCCATGAGTGTACGGAGCGAAAGATATATCTTTCGCTCCGTACACTCATGGGCGTATTTTTATTCAGGTTTACCTCTAAAACTTACTCATTTGTGAGTTTTTACTTTTATCTTTGAAGCTTTCTTTATAAAATAGTAACTATCATTAAATTTCCAAATATGAATGTAATTGTTTTGGGAGCCAGTTCTAATCCGGAAAGGTATTCGTATAAGGCAGTAGTAAAATTTAAAAGTAAAGGCTATACGGTTTTTCCAGTGGGAAAGAAAAAAGGGACAATCGAGGAAATGGAGATTTTAGCTTCTCCGCCCGAAGATATAAACGTTGATATCGTGTCTATTTATCTCAATAAGCAAAACCAGCTACCTTATTATGATTATCTGATGAATTTAAAGCCTGGTTTTGTTATTTTTAATCCTGGAACAGAAAATTCCGAACTGGAGGAAATGCTTACTTTGGAAGGGGTTAAAACCGAAGAGGCTTGTTCGCTTGTTCTTTTAAGTATTGGTGAATTATAGTCTTTTTTTCTTCCTTATTTTTTTTAGCACCCGGTGGTGCCGTGGCTATTTATATAAGGAGCAGGGAAAGACTTCGGTTAAAAAGGGAGTGGGTATTGGTAAACTTATGAGTAAGTTTACCAATACCCACATTCGGGCAGCGGTGCAACTTATTTATTTGATCCCTAATTTTGCTTTAAGTTCTTTATGCAAGGCATCTTTATGTACCATAATATAAATGGTCTTGGCCCTTACAAAACTTTCAGACATATTGAGATATCCATCGAATGCATTACGTTCTGTACCCCATGAATTCTTGGTAATATAATATTTAGTTCCATTCTGGTCTTTGGTAATTCCGGTAAGATGCATCAAGTGATCATCGGTTGTTACAAAAGATTCGTAGCCATTCTGGCGAACTTCGGGTGTTACTTTAACTTCAGGGAATGGTTGTCCGAACTTGTACGCTTCTTCCATGCGTTCTTTTTCATCCATTTTTTCGAAACGAGCCCTATCGGTAGTCGAATATTGGTCTACATTTTTCACTTCCGGATTAATGGCCACTCCATACTTAAACGAGAATCCCTTTTCACTTACATCGCCATCCCAACATATTGTGTATCCACTTTTTAAGGCATTATCCATTACCTGTTCCATTTCATCCAACGGGATGTTGTAAATTTGTTTGTGTTCCCAGTTATCGGGAATTTCAAGTTCGAATTTGGTATAGTAGGGTCGATGAATATAGCTTCCCAATTCGATATAATCATCCATATTTAATCCTAATGAAGCTGCATAACTTTTTGGAGTGTATTCCTTTCCCTGGTAGGTGAATTTCTGAGGCAATTTACCCAAATAGGTATCAAACAGATTTGTTACCAGCTCGTTATACTCCGGACTCCGTTTCTTCATTTTAACAGCAACATCAGCAATTGCATTCAAGTACGCTGACAATTCGGTGTGATTGTGATGGTCCGATTCGTAATTGATACCCGTATAGATTTCTTCAGGAACAATTCCTACCTGATCAAATGCATGCATAAAGGTGTGAGAAAGACTCCCCTCTCCTATATTGCCTCTCCCTTGCCGCATGTAGTTGTCCTGAAGTTGATTCATATACTTCTGACGAACAATAAACATTTCCGAAAGGTCATAGGTTCCTTTTCCCATACGCAATAGTTCTGCCTCCATAAAAGAGGCTGTAGCAAAACACCAGCAAGTACCTGATGACGCCTGATTTTTAACGGGAGTAACCGGAATTTTGGTTACCTCAGTAAATTGATAGCCCTGTCCAAATGTACTTGCGGCCGAAAATACAAGCGCACAAGAGAGAATTAATGATTTCATATAATTACAGGTTTTAATAGTTCATTGTTTCATAAAAAAAACAAAGATACTGAATTGAACATTATATTCCGTATTTGCAGGACCATAAAACAAATAAAGGCGGTTCCTGTTTGAGGAATCGCCTTTGTTATTTGTTATTGACGTACTATTTACGGAAGGGAGCTTTCACTACTTTTGCCTTTAAACCACGATTACGGACTTTAATATAGATCTCTGATCCTACTTTAGCGTATTCGGGCTTTACGTATCCCATACCGATTCCTAATTTCATCAGCGGCGACATGGTACCTGAAGTAACAACTCCTATTATCTGATCGTTAGCATCGGCTATCTCGTAACCATGACGGGGAACACCTTTGTCTATCAATTCAAAAGCGCAGAGTTTGCGGGTTACTCCTTCCGTTTTTTGTTTTTCGAGATTGGCCCGGTTGGTAAATTCTTTTCCTTCAGCAAATTTGGTAATCCATCCTAAACCGGCTTCGATTGGTGATGTAGTATCATCAAGGTCGTTGCCGTAAAGACAGAATCCCATTTCCAGACGCAATGTATCGCGGGCTCCCAATCCAATTGGTTTAATGCCTTCAGGTTTACCGGCTTCAAATATGGCATTCCATATCTTCATACCGTCTTCGTTATAAAAATAAAGCTCGAAGCCTCCGGCACCAGTATAACCTGTATTGGAGATAATTACATTTTTACAACCCGCAAATTCGCCTGTTGTAAAACAGTAATATGGAATGGCCGACAAATCCACAGAGGTTAACCGTTGTAATACTTCAGTTGCCTTAGGACCCTGAATAGCCAGCTGTGCGGTACGATCAGACGAGTTTTCGAGTACAGCTTCTACCGAATTATGAGATACGCACCATTCCCAATCTTTGGCAATGTTACCGGCATTAACTACCAGCAGATATTTTTCCGGTTCAAAATGATAAACCAATAAATCGTCCACAATGCCTCCGTTATCGTTGGGGAAGCAGGTGTACTGTGCCTTTCCTAAAGGCAATACGGAAGCATCATTGGACGTAATACGTTGAATAAATTCGAGAGCGTTGGGTCCTTTTACCCAAAATTCGCCCATGTGCGATACATCAAACACTCCTACTCCGTTGCAAACGGCAAGGTGTTCGTCGATAATTCCGGAATACTCGATGGGCATGTTATAGCCCGCAAATTCGTGCATCTTAGCACCAAGAGCGATGTGCACATCGGTAAATGGCGTTGTTTTCATGTTATTTTGTAATTTAAGATTTCTGAGCGGTTAACTCAGTTATTTTGATAATGGTTTGCATACTTTTCTCCAATGACTGCACGGGAAGAAATTCGTACCTTCCATGGAAGTTAAGACCTCCTGCAAAAATATTGGGACAAGGTAATCCCATAAACGACAAGCGGGCTCCGTCCGTTCCACCGCGAATGGGCTTCACAAGGGGTTTAACACCAACAGCCGTCATGGCTTCGAAAGCAAGGTCAACAATATGTTTTTGTGGCTCAACAACCTCACGCATGTTGTAATACTGATCACGAACTTCCAATCGGGTACTACCTGGGTGCATTTCGTTCATCCGGTCAACCAACAATTGAAGAAGCTGCTTCTTTTGTTCAAACAAGGATCTTACATGATCGCGAACGATATACGACAAGGTTGCCTCTTCTACTGTGCCGGTCATATTAGTAAGATGGAAAAAACCTTCATAGTCAGTAGTATGCTCCGGCCGTTGCACTACTGGCAACCAGGAAGCAAAGTCCATCGCAAGCAAAGACGCATTCACCATTTTACCTTTCGCATATCCCGGATGAACATTAAGTCCTTTGATAATAATCTTGGCAGCTGCAGCATTGAAATTTTCGAACTCGAGTTCGCCAATCTGTCCGCCATCTATGGTATAAGCCCATTTACAGGCAAACTTATCCACATCGAAATGATCGGCACCCTGCCCTATCTCTTCATCGGGCGTAAATCCGATACGGATTTTCCCGTGTTTGATTTCGGGATGTTCTGTCAGATACTGAATAGCGCCAATAATAGCAGCTACTCCAGCTTTATCATCGGCGCCCAGCAATGTTTTGCCATCGGTAACAATCAGATCCTGCTCTTTGTAATCGTTGAGTTCGGGGAACATAGATGGAGACAATACAATATTATCTTCAGCATTCAAAATTATATCTCCGCCTTTATATGACACTATGCGAGGAGTTACATCTTTGCCCGACATATCAGGACTTGTGTCAAGGTGAGCTATAAATCCAATGGTAGGAATTGAAGAATTGTCTATATTCGCAGGCAATGTAGCCATAATATACGAATTATCGTCCAACGATATTTCTTCCAAACCCAACACTTCCAGTTCTTTTACTAACGCTTCTGCAAATACACGTTGTCCGGGTGTACTAGGCGTTGTTCCTGTCTCTTCACTCGATTTAGTATCGAACGTAACATATTTCAAAAATCTGTCTGTTACTGTTAGCTTCATAATTTATTCTTTTTAAAAAGTACTTGACCCATCATAGCAGTGAGTACAGACGCACTCTTTGGGCAAGCCAATTGATTCAATTAAATCTTCTACTGTATTAAATCTCAAAGTAGTGATGTTAAGTCTTTCGCGGATGCACTCCACCAGTTTGTTATATTGCTCACTTCCGGTAGTTGCATATTTTTCAAGATCCTTGCTATCATCGCCCTCCAATTCTTTAACAATTCTGCGGGCAATAAGTTCTAATGCAGATTTAGATGCCGAAAAACCAATAAACGGACATGAATGCAAAATAGGAGGACACCCAATACGCATATGAACTTCCTTGGCACCGTAACCATATAATATATTAACGTTGTCGCGAAGCTGTGTACCACGAACAATGGAGTCGTCACAGAAAACAACACGCTTGCCTTTTAAAAGCTGACGGTTAGGAATCAATTTCATTCGAGCCACCAAATCTCGAACAGTTTGATTGGATGGAGTAAAGCTACGTGGCCAGGTTGGTGTATATTTTACAATGGCACGACGATAGGGAATATTCTTTCCTTCGGCATATCCAAGTGCCATACCAATTCCAGAGTCGGGAATTCCCGAAACGTAATCGGCGTCGACTTTATCCTTTTTAGCCATAGCCATTCCACTGGCATAACGAACCTGATCTACATTCACTCCTTCATAATCGGATACCGGATAACCATAATACACCCACAAGAAAGAACAAACCTGCATCTTATCATTAGGTTTACGAAGTTGTGTAATCTTATCTGCTGAAAGATGTACAATTTCGCCAGGACCAACATTATATTCAAGTTCGAAATCAAGGTTAGGAAAACTACAGGGTTCACTGGTTGCAGCATACGAACCATCCTTTTTTCCAATCAACAAAGGAGTACGCCCCCATTTGTCGCGGGCGGCAATAAGTCCGTCTTCTGTTAGAAGTAGCATGTTACACGACCCTTTTATACTATCGTACACTTTTTCAATGCCTTCTACAAATGTCTTTCCTTGCGAAATGAGCAAAGAAATTAACTCCGTCTGATTTGTTTGTCCGGAACTTAACTCAGAAAAATGACAGCCCTTTGAAAGTAATTCGACTTCGAGTTCCTTCATGTTATTTACTTTCGCAACAGTAACCAATGCATACTTCCCCAAATGAGAATTAACAAAGATTGGTTGTGGATCGGTATCACTTATAACTCCAATACCCGAATTTCCTTCAAACTTACTTAGCTCACTCTCAAAGCGAGTCCTGAAGTATGAATTTTCCAGATTGTGGATAGAGCGAATAAAAACTCCGTTGTTGTTTGTAACCATCCCGCCTCTGCGGGTTCCTAAGTGAGAGTTATAGTCTGTGCCATAAAATAAATCTGTTGCACAAGCTGATTTAGAAATTGTTCCAAAAAAACCACCCATTGTCTTGTTGTTTACTAATTTTATAGGTTACAAAGGTAATTAAAATCGTATTAGACGATGCGGTTGCGATTAGATTTATATTCATTATTGCTTAATTAAAAATGATTCTTTTGATTTAAAACTTATTCTTTTTATTATATGTTGAATTTCCTTTTTAGTTTGATTAGTTCAGTAAACTTATAATTAATCCAATATGTTATAATAGTAAACAAACGCTTAAACAATTTCATTTAATAAGAATCTCTCCACATAACTTCTAAAATTATATTTTTATTATATATTTTCTTTAGGAAATTTGTTTGTATGCAAATAATATATATCTTTGCAATATATTTCCATAAGATACTATTATCTTAAGAAATATAAAGAAAGCAAAATGCAATTTAAAACAGAATAAATAATATAGAAGAATGAGACAAGTAAGAGAATTTATTAAAGAACATGCGCTAACAATTACAGGAGTGGTGATTGGCGCTGTTGGAGGATACCTTTACTGGCATTACGTTGGTTGTCTGAGCGGGACGTGTCCTATCACTTCTTCGCCAGTAATGAGCACTATCTGGGGTGCTATTATCGGTGGTTTACTATTGAGTATGTTCAAAAAAGATAAAAAAGAATCAAAATGAGAGTTTCAAATTTATTTTTTGCTGGTATGATTACCGGGGCATTGATCGTGTCTGGCACACTCAACGCACAAACACAAATTAAAAAGTTACAGCTTAGTGAAGCTATTCAACTGGCAGAAGCGAATAACAAAACATTAAAGGAATCAGGGCTGAACAGCAGTATCGCCTCCGAAAAGTATAAACAATCGTCTGCCATGTTCATGCCTCAGGTTGATTTATCTTATTCGGCCTTGTTTACGGACAATCCTCTCAATGCTTTTGGATTTAATTTACAACAAGGAATCGTTACGGCGGCCGACTTTGATCCTTCCAAGCTCAACAATCCATCCTTGACAAAAGATTTTGGCAGTAAGATAGAGGTTATGCAGCCTTTAATTAATCCGGATCTTTTCTATCAGAGGAAAGCGGCAAAAAAGGGTAAGGAGATTGCCGAACTGCAAAAAATGCGCACATCCGAGTATGTTGCTTTTCAGGTAAAGCAAACATATATGGAGTTGGCTTTGGCTTACGATGCAAAAGAGGTAATCGGCAGAGCGCTTGCTACTTCTTCTGAGGGACTTAAAAGGGCTCAGTCATTTTATGACGAAGGACTTATTCAGCGTACAGATTTATTGGATGCACAGATATTTAACAGCAAACTGGAGACCGATTTATCGCAGGCTATTAATTCTATCCAGGATATTTCAGACAGACTAAGTCTTGTAATGGGTACAGAAACCGGTATACAATATACAATAGACAAAGTAACGGAAACGGCTGAAGCTGATTTCTCGTACAATGACCTCCGGACAGATTTCGTTGCCATGAACAAAGCCATCGAGGCGCAGACAATGATGAAGCAAGCTTCTAAAATGAATTTTCTTCCTAAGCTAAATGCTTTTGGCAGTTATCAGTATAATGATTCAAAGTTTGCTCAATTCGACAAGGGAAGTTATCTGGTAGGCATTAAGCTTTCGTGGAATATATTCAATGGGATGCGGGACAAAAGAAGTATAAATATCTCCAATTATGAGATTCAAAGGTTAAACTCTCAACTTTCTCAACAGAAAGACGAAGCCAAGGTCGAACTGATGAAAAGCACGCGTGCGTTGGAAACTTTAACCAAAGAAACTGTAAATAACCAGCTGATGGTTGAACAAGCCCGCGAAGCTCTTCGCATTTTGCAGGACAGATACAGCGAAGGACTGGTTTCCACAACAGACTTGTTAAGATCGCAGACACAATTGGCACAGACGGAATTAGCCTTAACACAGTCTATCTTCAAAAAGAACGTTACAAAGGCCTACATTGAATTATTAACAGAAACAAATCGTAAATAAATTAAGCTTAACATAGTATGAAAAAGATGAGAACAATCCTATCAATCGCTTTAGGAATAACCGCAATCGGTTTAATAACCTCTTGTTCTTCGGGTGCTGAAAAGAAAGCAGCAGCAAAGCCTGTAAAAGTAACCACCATGATTCCTGCTCTGCAGCAGAATGACGGAATTGTGGCAAACGGTCAGGTTCGTTCTATCGACGTAGCTAACATCGGCACCCGCATCATGGGTACAGTAACAAAAGTACATGTTCGGGTTGGACAGAAAGTTTCCAAAGGAGCCTCCCTCATATCCATTCAGGATGATGAACTGCAGGCAAAGGAAGGTCAGGCCAACGCCATGATAGCAGAAGCTAAAGCAGCTTTGGATATAGCAGAAAAAGATTATAATCGTTATCAGACATTGTTTGAAAAGAAAAGCGTTTCCCGTAAGGAGTTGGAAAATGTAACATTGAACTACCAGTCTATGAAGGCTAAATACAGTGCCGCGCAGAATATGCAGAAAGAAGTGGCCGCCCACCGTGGATATACTCAACTAAGAGCACCATTCGACGGAGTTGTTACACAGGTTTCGGCAGACAACGGTATGCTTGCCAGTCCGGGTATGCCATTGGTTGTTATTGAAAAACCGGCTACACTTGAGGTGGTTGCCAGTGTAACAGAAAGCGACATAGTATCTGTTAATGAGGGTATGCAGGCTCACATCACAGTTAAATCCATGAACAAGACTTTTACAACGACTGTTCGTGAGAAAAGCACCTCATCAACAACCACAGGCGGACAATATGTTATAAAACTTTCCATTCCGGATTCAGTAAAGAACGGAGTATTTACAGGAATGAACGTACATGTATTTATTCCGGTGGCAAGAACAGAAAAAGAAGTCAAAGGTTTACTTATCCCGCAATCGGCACTTATCGAGAAAGATCAGCTGAAGGGTGTATATATTGCCACTTCCGACAACAAGGCATTACTTCGCTGGGTACGTTTGGGAAAACAATGGGGAAATGATGTGGAAGTTCTTTCAGGTCTTAATCCCGACGATAAAGTAATTACCTCATCCGAAGGTAGATTGTTCAACAGTTGTTTAATCGCAGAATAAGGCCATGAGTAACAAACAAGGATTATCAGGTAATATCGCAGGGGCATTTCTTCAGAGTAAGTTATCTGTCCTGCTTATGGTTGCTTTTCTTTTGGTTGGAATATACAGCACCATGCTAATTCCGCGGGAAGAAGAGCCACAAATAGAAGTTCCTGTTGCCGATATCTTTATCGGAATGCCAGGTGCTACTCCTCAGGAGATGGATTCTCGTGTGGTGGCTCCGCTTGAAAAGATTATTTCCAATATAAAAGGGGTTGAGTATGTATATTCGAATGCCATGCACGACCAGGCCATGATTACTGTTCAGTTTTATGTAGGCGATAATCTGGAGAATTCGCTGGTGCTTCTATACAACGAGCTGATGAAGGGAATGGACAAAATGCCCGAGGGAGCTACCATGCCGCTTATTAAAACCCGTTCCATTGATGATGTTCCGGCGCTTTCGCTTACCTTGTGGAGCGAGAACTACAGCGATTACTCATTGAAACAACAGGCCGAAGTGTTGGGCAGCGAACTGAAAAAGATTCCCGATGTTTCGTATGTGGATATATTGGGTGGACGGAGCAGACAGGTTAAAGTTACAGTGGACAAAGATAAAATGGCAGGTAACAACCTGGATTTTACATCGGTTTCCAACTATATAAAAGGATCTAATATGCAGATGCAGGCGGGCAAGATGTACGCCAACAATGAAATGTTTACGGTGGAAACCGGCAACTTCCTTCAATCGGCCGATGATGTAGCTAACCTTATCGTAGGGATGAATAACAATCAACCGGTATACATGCACCAGATTGCAACTATAGAAGAGGGACCGGAGAATCCTTCGCAGTACGTTTCTTTTGGTTATGGAAAAGTTGAATCGGACAAGGCTGGTCGTTTCCCTTCGGAATACGAAGCCGTTACATTGGCTATTTCCAAACGTCAGGGTACAGATGCCATGAAGTTATCCGAAAAGATCCTTGAAAAGGTAGATCACCTGAAAACGGAATTAATCCCTTCGGATGTACAGGTGAGCGTTACAAGAAACTATGGCAACACAGCTTCGCATAAAGTAAACGAATTGCTACTGCACCTTGCCGGAGCTATACTTGCTGTAACTCTATTTGTGATGACGGCCATGGGTTGGCGGGGTGGATTGGTTGTATTCCTTTCGGTACCTGTTACGTTTGCACTTACATTGTTCGCCTACTACGCAATGGATTATACACTAAACCGTATTACCCTGTTTGCCCTGGTATTTGTAACCGGAATTGTTGTGGACGACTCCATTATCATAGCAGAGAATATGCACCGGCACTTTAAAATGAAGTTACTGCCCTTCCGGCAGGCTGCCCTGTTTGCCATAAACGAAGTAGGCAATCCTACCATTTTGGCTACATTCACCGTAATTGCCGCCGTACTTCCCATGGCATTTGTATCTGGATTGATGGGTCCGTATATGAGTCCGATGCCTATCGGAGCATCCATCGCCATGGCTTTCTCTTTGTTAATAGCATTGACCATTACTCCTTATCTGGGCTACTTGTTCCTTCGCGAAAAAGACAAGAAAAGTACATTATCGAAAGATGACGTTGTAGGTGATGCAATTGTTGCGGAAGAAAACATGGAAGCGGCGGAAGTACAGCAGGGTAAAGTATACCGTATGTATGAGAAGCTAATCACCCCTATGCTTGAATCAAGAAAATTACGTTGGGGATTTATGATTGGTACAACAGCCATATTGCTGATCTCCTTATCGTTCTTTTATTTCAAACTGGTACCGGTTAAGATGTTACCTTTCGATAACAAGAATGAATTTCAGGTGGTGATTGATATGCCCGAGGGTACTTCTTTGGAACAAACAGCTGCTGTTACAAAAGAGATAGCCGCCTATGTAGCTCAGCAGGAAGAAGTTGTTGATTACCAAAATTATATAGGAACTTCGGCTCCAATCAGCTTTAACGGCTTGATGCGCCACTACGACCTGCGTCGCGGTGATAATGTGGCCGACATTCAGGTGAATCTGACCGACAAGGGGGATCGATCCATACAGAGTCACGATATTGCCAAGAAAATGCGTAAACCAATCCAGGACATTGCCCGTAAGTTTAATGCGAACGCCAAAGTGGTTGAAGTACCACCTGGTCCTCCTGTGCTGTCTACGCTGGTAGCCGAGGTTTACGGACCGGATTACGAAACGCAGATTGAAGTGGCCAAACAGGTTAAGCAGCTATTTGCCAAGACAACGGATGTGGTAGATGTTGACTGGATGGTGGAGAGCGACCATGATAAGTATCGTTTCGAAGTAGACAAAGAAAAGTCTATGCAACGAGGAGTTGTTCCGGCTATGGTTACAGCCAACATACGAGCTGCTTTGTCGGGTATGCCCGTTGGTATAATGCACGATGAACAGGCGGAGAATCCTGTAAACATTGTATTGCAGTTATCCGACATGGACAAGGCAAGCATCGACGAGATAAAAAATATAAAGATCATCAATCAGATGGGGCAACCTGTTGCCATTGGTGATATAACGACCATAAAGAAAGAGGTAAAAGAAAAGAGTATCGCCCGTAAAAATCAAAAGCGCGTTGTATACGTTACAGGAGACATGGCAGGCGAGCTTGAAAGTCCGGTTTATGCGCTGATGAACATGAACGAAGAACTTAAAAAGGTAAAACTTCCGGAAGGGTACAGCCTTACTGTTCTTAACAGCGAACAGCCTGAAAATGAAAGCGATTATTCCCTGAAATGGGATGGCGAATGGCAGATTACCTACGAAGTATTCAGAGACCTGGGCATCGCCTTTCTGGTTGCCATCATCATTATCTATATGTTGATTGTGGGATGGTTCCAGAGCTTCTCTGCTCCTCTTGTAATGCTTTCGGTGATTCCGTTATCGCTTATCGGTATCATTGTCGGTCACTGGATAATGGGAGCATACTTTAGTGCGACTTCCATGATTGGATTTATCGCTCTTGCCGGGGTGATGGTGCGAAACTCTATCTTGCTGATCGACTTTATAAACATCAGGCTAAAGGAGGGAGTTCCTGTAAAGCAGGCCATCATCGAATCGGGAGCTGTGCGTAGTATTCCTATTATTCTTACGGCGGGTACTGTTGTGATTGGAGCTATTGTTATTTTATTTGACCCCTTGTTCCAGGGACTGGCTATCTCGCTTATGGGCGGAACAATAACCTCAACGCTACTTACCCTTGTGGTAGTTCCTCTGCTGTATTTTAAATTAGTACGAAATAAGTACGTGGATAATAACAACAAATAAACCGGAATATGAAACTAATCGTAGTCATGTCTATGGAAGAGGTGGCAGATGCCATCCTCTCCATTCTCCAGAAAGCTTCGGTCCCCGTGTTGAGCATGGTAGAAACAAAGGGAATGAAACCGAACATTTCGCTTAGCTTTGCAGCCAGCTGGATTGGAAAGGAAAAACAAACATACAACTCGCTTCTTTACTTTTCGTTTACGGATGAAGAAAAAGCGACTAAAGTTGTCCACCTAATTGATGAATATAACAAACAGGAGAAATGCATATTTCCGGCTCATGCCTTTGTATTACCCGTTGAAAGTTCGTCATTAAAATAATTGTATTATTTTTGTACATAAAACGAAACAACATGGACACATTGTGTTTAATAAGAGATATATACAGATCTATTGGCGATTTTGAAGCAAATTTCCAGCAAACGCACGATCTTTGCCTTAACGAGGGAATGTTATTGTGCACCTTGCAAAAAGGCAAATTATCCTCGGGAGAAATTGCAGAAGCGCTTGGATTAAGCCATTCTAACGCGTCTAAAGTAATCAAATCCGTGGAAGACAAAGGTCTTGTGGACCGGGTTTTAGGATCGAAGGACAAACGTCAGATGTACTTTTCACTCTCCGAAGAAGGTAAGAAACGCTTGTCGGCCATTAAATGCGACAGAGTTGATATTCCTGAATTGCTTAAGAGTGTACTACCTAAAGAGTAACAAGAATAATAATAACCAACTAAAGGCCGGATTCTTTCTGATAATAGAAAGAGTCCGGCCTTTTTTTTAATTACAGCTATACATAGATGTACTTTATCCGTTCAAGGTCTTTCGTGCTTCCCTGTCCGGGTCGTTCATTACTTCGCACGTATCATTTAATACCATTACCTCTCCCTTTTCTGATGAATAGCGGGGCCATTTAGGCAAAGCACCTCCGTTAGGATCTCCGTTTTTCATAAAACTAAGTAACGCGTCGGCCATCTTTACGGATAGTTTCCGCGGACGGGCACCTCCTCCGGTATGCGTATACATCAAATCCGTATTTTTATACCAGAAGCAAATGTCGAGGCAGTGGAAAGCACGCATACGATTATCAAACAAAGGAGGTTGCCACCCGAACCAGGCCATATAAACCGGAGCCGGTTGTTTTAGCTTTGCCTCAGCCGTATTGACTGCCCCCTGACGGGAAGATAGTATCATTGCATACAATTCGATGGGCTTTACGTTGGGAAATGCTTTTGCGTAAGCACTTACTATAGCCGGAGCCTTGTCGCCACGCGTGGCACGCACTTTTTCTATGACACCTTCCATCGTTATCTTTTCAATTACGGGATCCGTACGACTGGGCGACCACTCGTGGAATGTGGTGCATATAAGTAACGGGACATCGGCTTCGTACGAGGTTGCATCGGAATAAAAAGTTTCTTTAGGCAGGTGTATACCATCGGCAACCGGAGCAAATCCCCCACGCATCATACCTGTGGTGCCCAACTCTTTGTTAAGTTTTGTCGCGGCCGCATTGGCTATTGCCAGGTATTCTTTCCAGGGAATATTTTGAAGTTCATCTATCTCGTCGCGGGTAACTCCTGCTTCCTGAAGGATATATTCGCCCAGCTTACGTGAATAATCCTGGCTTAGTGCTCCGGTAGTGCTTCCGCTAAGGGCAACACCTTTATGAACCAGCCATCGTGCTTCGGGCATGGCAAGAATGGTACATACTTTAGCTCCTCCGCCCGACTGCCCCATAATGGTTACATTTCCCGGATCGCCGCCAAAATTGGCAATATTCTTATTTACCCACCTAAGTGCGGCGATGATATCCAACATCCCTACATTGGCGGAATCTTTGTATTTCTCCCCTCCTACTCCCGATAAATCAGAAAATCCAATCGGACCTAACCGATGATTGATAGAACAGAAAACGATATTACCGTATTTGCTGATATTAGCCCCATGATATCCATCCTGTTCGATCCCATTACCGTTGGTATAACCTCCGCCATGTAACCAGACCATAACCGGGCGTTTGCCATTATCGTTTATTCCGGGTGTCCATACATTAATAGAAAGACAGTTTTCGCTCACATCATCGTAATTCCAATGATCAGCAAACGTACTGTAACTGTTGGGGAAACGGTTATCCATGTTCTGTGGTGCCGTATTACCATAGTAAACCGCCGGTTTAATTCCTTCCCAGGGTTCGGGTTCTTTTGGAGCCATAAATCTGTTTTTGCCGGAGGTATCGGCACCGTAAGGTATTCCAAGGAAAGTATAAACATCCCGAAGGATATACCCTTTCACTTTACCGTAGGCGGTATCCGCAATGGTAATATCATCGCCAATAAACAATATCTGCGAGTCGTCATCATTTTTTGCAGATATTTCGGGAGAAGCATAGGAAGATAACGGAACCATCGACCCCAAGCCTAATGCGGCTGTACCGGTTCCAACAGTCTTAAAGAATTTACGTCTGTCGATTTTCATAAAGTATGTAATTTAAGGACCGAAAATAAAACATCGTAAAAATAATAGATTATTCCATTAATCCACTAACAGTTAATGAATTTATTTCAATCCCTCTTATATTAAACTTCAAGATTGTATCTCTTAAGTTGTAAAGATATATCTTTTAAAGCGCAAAGATATATCTTTACCAAAACGCGCCCATGGGGGTAAAAAAATACGCCCATGGGCGCGTTTTTATACCCCCATGGGCGCACGGCACAAAGTATACGAGAACGAGACTTAGTTCATTAGAGAATGGACCTTAATCTATTTGAGGTTTGCTATTAATCTTTTATATGCGCTGTGTCAACTTTAAGGAGTCGGTTGCGTAGTTTATCGGCTTCGCTTTTACGGATTCGGAGGGTCATTTCGCAATTCATATCGAACGACTGCGATAATACCTCCGGGTTGTCTTCCTTGATAATACGCATGATCCCGTTCATGAACGGGTATTCGAATTGGACTGTCATAACTTCATCCACGGTTCGTTCCTCGATGTTGGCAATAGAAAGCACTTCGGCAGCGGCGGTTTTGTAAGCCACGATTAATCCTCCGGTACCCAGTTTAATTCCACCAAAGTAACGAACAACAACAACAAGCAGATCGGTAAGTCCAAGCGAATTAATTTGCCCCAGTATCGGCTTTCCTGCAGTTCCCGAAGGTTCGCCATCGTCATTGGAGCGAAAGGTAATACGCTCCGGACCTAACATATAGGCCCAACAAACATGCCGGGCATCGTAATACTGTTTTTTGAATTTATCCACCTGCTCTTTTACCTCTTCTACGGTACGTACCGGGACAGCATAAGCAATAAAACGGCTTCTTTTTTCCGTATAGCAACTGTCCACCGCAGCAGATATCGTTTTATAGGTATCGTCCGCCATCCTTTAATCAGGTATTTTTGTATGCTGTTCTTTTAGAAAAGCATGGAAATCATTTTTGATTTCTTGTATCTCTTCAATAAAATAGGGATCGTTTACTTTATCCTTTACTGCTTCATAATAAGCTTCAATGGCAGCAAGGGCACATACATCCTGCCCGCGAAGCACGAAATAAGGTTCGTCCTTCTCCACACACTGCTTTATCATTACAATGGGATTCTTCATTTATTCTTTATTTCTTCGCTGTTATTTTACCTTGATCATTCTTTAACTCGTGGCGTAAAAATGGAGCCGTGAATCCTGATGTTTTCTTTGCAATCATCTCTTCGGGCGTTCCGGCAAAAAGCAACTGCCCGCCTCTGCGTCCGCCTTCGGGACCCATATCAATGATATAGTCTGCACATTTTATTACATCCAGGTTGTGTTCTATTACAATAATTGTGTTACCCTTGTCGACAAGCTTGTTCAGCACGCCCAATAGTACCCGTATATCTTCGAAATGAAGACCGGTTGTGGGTTCGTCGAGGACATAAAGTGTTTTGCCTGTATCTTTTTTTGCCAGTTCGGTTGCCAGCTTAACCCGCTGACTTTCTCCGCCGGACAAAGTTGTTGAAGGTTGGCCTAGTTTGATATATCCTAATCCCACGTCCTGAAGTACTTTGATCTTGTATAAGATGGTGGGTATATTTTCAAAGAACTCTACCGCCATGTTGATTGTCATATCAAGGATATCGGCAATGGATTTCCCTCTGAAACGTACTTCAAGGGTTTCTCTGTTATAACGCTTTCCGTGGCAATCTTCGCAAGGGACCAGTACATCGGGAAGGAAATTCATTTCTATTGTTTTATAGCCGTTGCCCTTACAGGTTTCGCACCGGCCACCGGAAACATTGAAAGAAAAACGTCCGGGTTTGTATCCCCTAACCTTCGCCTCGGGAAGATCTACAAAAAGTGAACGGATATCTGAGAATACGCCGGTATAGGTAGCCGGATTGCTTCGCGGAGACCTCCCGATAGGAGATTGATCCACATTAACAATCTTATCCACCAAGTCTATGCCATCAAGCGATTTGTAAGGCAACGGATCTTCAAGCGAACGATAGAAGTATTGACTAAGTATAGGTTGCAGCGTTCTGTTTATCAACGAAGACTTACCACTCCCGGAAACACCCGTAACACAGATCAAGGTGCCCAGGGGAAAAGAAACGGTCACCTTTTTCAGGTTATTACCAGTCGCCCCGTGAATGGTTATAAACGAACCATTTCCTTTTCGTCTTTCGGCGGGGACAGCAATCTCCTGCAATCCGTTTAAGTAGGCAGCTGTAAGTGTATTCGAGCGCAGCATTTCTTCGGGAGTACCTGCAAACACAATCTCGCCACCTAAACGTCCGGCTTTAGGACCCATGTCTATTACATAGTCTGCCTGTAGCATCATATCTTTATCGTGCTCCACAACAATAACCGAGTTGCCGGAATCGCGAAGTTGTTTCAGCGAATTGATAAGTCTTATGTTGTCGCGCTGATGCAATCCGATACTGGGTTCATCCAGGATATAAAGTACATTAACCAGCTGACTTCCAATCTGGGTAGCCAAACGTATTCGCTGACTCTCACCACCTGATAAAGAAGAAGAGGCTCGGTTCATGGCCAGATAATCCAATCCCACATCAAGCAGAAACTCGAGTCGCGAACGGATTTCTTTGAGAATCTCGGTAGCAATCTGAAGCTGCTTTGGATTTAGTTTCGCTTCCAGCGTACTTACCCATTCATAAAGTTCAGAGATATCGAGTTCCGAAATATCAGCAATGTTCTTACCTGCAATTCTGTAATGAAGTGCCTCCTTGTTAAGGCGCTGTCCGTTACACTCGGGGCAAGCCGACATCTTAATAAACTGACCAGCCCATTTCTGAGCAGTGGCAGAAGCCTCAGACTCCTGCTGCATTAATATATACTTAGCTACCCCTTCATAAGAAAGGAAGTAGTTTGAATTGCCCAACGATTCGTTCTTTATCTGCAAACGCTCGTCCGTTCCGTTCAGAATCTCATCCATGGCTTCTTCCGGAATATCGCAAATAGGCGTTTTAACCGACACTCCGTACTTCTCGCAAATGGCTTCTATCTGCCAAAAGATTAAAGCATTCTTATATTTCCCCAGCGGAGCAATACCTCCATGATAAATATTGAGTGAATTGTCGGGAACAATCTTATCCATATCGAGCAGGTTAACCTGTCCGATTCCTTTGCACTTATGACAAGCTCCATGGGGCGAGTTAAAAGAGAAATTATGAGGAGCCGGCTCTCCGTACGACAGTCCAGTAACCGGGCACATCAATCTTCGGCTATAATGGCGGGCTTCATTCGTTTCGGCATCCAGCACAAGGACCAATCCATCGCCCTGTTTCATGGCAATACGAAGACTTTCCTTCAACCTGCGCTCATCACTTGCCGAAACCATCAATTTGTCTATCACAACTTCAATGCTGTGATTCTTGTAGCGGTCGAGCTTCATCCCGTGAAAGATTTCTTTCAGCTCGCCATCTACCCGCACATTCAGGTATCCCTTTTTACGAATCTGCTCGAACAATTCTTTATAATGTCCTTTACGGCTACGAACAACCGGAGCCAGTAAATATGTTTTTTTACCCGCGTACTTTTCAAGAATGAGCTCAAGAATCTGTTCTTCCGTGTATTTTACCATTTTCTCTCCCGAAAGATAAGAATAAGCCTCACCTGCACGGGCAAACAAAAGACGGAAAAAGTCGTATATCTCTGTAGTTGTTCCAACGGTAGAACGCGGATTCTTGTTGGTTGTCTTCTGCTCGATAGATATAACCGGGCTTAATCCTGAAATCTTATCTACATCGGGGCGTTCCATATTGCCGAGAAAATTACGGGCATAGGCAGAGAAAGTTTCCACATACCTTCGCTGACCTTCGGCAAAGATGGTGTCAAATGCCAAAGAAGACTTCCCGCTCCCACTCATACCGGTAATTACCGTTAATTGATTGCGGGGAATATCTACATCTATGTTCTTTAAATTGTGTACCCTTGCTCCCAAAACGGAGATGAGTCCACGCTCTATATTTTTTTTGTCCATCGTTTTCTACTTAATTCTTTGCAATTCCAAACCAGTCGGACCGGTACACCGGCATGAAGTAATTGTTAATCTATAACCCACCGTGAGTCATGCACTTTCGTGTTGGGCTTCTTATAATACAACTCCCCGGACTTTGGGATCATAATTTTAAATGTCTTACCACCCGTTGTTAATTTCCGGTCACGTAACCACAAATTAAACTGCTTTAAGTCGGCATACGTTATATCATATTTTGCAGCAAAAGCAGCCAAATCGTCAATATTACTAGAAACTTCAACCTCTTTGCAAGCTATAGGCTTGTATAGGTTTTCTGCTTTAAAAACAAAACCATACTTATAAGGGTTCTCAAAAATTTGTTTAATCGCCAATATTCTGTAAACGTAACGCGACGTTTCCTCAACAAGCCACAGATTAAACGTACTTTCAGCCTTCTGTTTTGTCAGCTCTCCGGATATACGACCCATCCCTGCATTATAAGATGCTGCCACTGCCGGCCAGCTTCCATACTTTTTATAAGCCGATTTAAAATATTTACACGCCGTTTCAGTCGCTTTTACCAAATTATATCGTTCATCTATTTCATCGTTTACAGTAAGACCGTATTGTTTAGCTGTGGCAGGCATCAGCTGCCAGATACCTACAGCATTTACATACGATACTGCACGCGGATCCATATTACTTTCAATTACTGCCAGATATTTTAAATCGTCGGGGATTCCGTTAGCCTTTAAAATCGGCTCCATAATAGAAAAGTACCTGTTTGCTCTTTTAAATTGCAACATGGTTGTTGCATGAAAATAGATAAAACTGGTAAGTTCTCTATCAAAGCCTTCATGCATATTGTAACGGGTCAAATCTATTTTCTCATCACAAAACATTACCTCATCAGGAATTTCGGGAGATACCGTCATCGACGAAACCAACGGCTTCTCGTTCTTTGCCTTTTCCGAATCAGAAGAACCAATTGAAAGACAAGCAGTAAGACAAACTAAACCGACTAAAACAAAACTAACTAACTTTTGAACACTATTCATTTTCAACATTTTTTGATCTTAATATATTAATGTCTCCTTTACGATTGTATTTCTTACCTTCAGCCCCTTCGGCTTCTATAATATAAAAATACACACCCGGAGTTACATACTTTCCTCCTTTTTTACCATCCCATCCCTCAGCCGGATTGGTCCAATGGAACATCTCCACTCCCCATCGGTTAAAAATCGTTCCATTGAATTTCACAAGCGATTTATAGGCCACCCTAAATTCATCATTTATTCCCGGAGATGTTCCCGGAGAGAATGCATTGGGTATCTCTAAAGATGATTCCACAATCTTAATCTCGCGGGAATATGAATTATCAGAACATTTTCCACTCCGGTCGGTTACTTCCAGTTCTGCTACATAATCACCGAATTTATCAAAAGTAAAAACCAACTCTTCGCCGGGAAAGCGAACCACAAGGGTTTGGGAACTTACTTCTTTTTTGTATATCTTCCAGACATAAAGCGCCGCCACCGGATCATTAGCTACTGCCCTGAAACGAATCTCTACCGGAGCCGATCCTCCTAAATCAGCAACGCTATTAGTAACAACATTCTCCGCGTCTGTGTTCATTTTATCAGCAAATCCATGTACTTCGACCGACACAGCCTCATATACACCAGATACTATTTTCTTTTCCATATTAAAATGGCGTGCAAACAAATCGCCCGAGACTTTAACTTCCGTATCGCAAAGAGGAGCTTTCACTGTTGCCTCTGCAGGCGATCCATTGATAAGTTCAATCACCTCCTTTTGCGAAAATAAGCCCAGGTTTTCAGACCATTCCAGTGTTTGATAGGTTACTTCGAACTGCCTATTCAATTCGGCTGGAATTCCGTTAGGTAAATAATAAAGCAGCTTGCTCATGGTCATATCTCCCGACAGTTTCAGATAAGCGCAGGGGTCGGGCTGTTGGGATAAATCCAGGCTCCGGAGTTCTGCCGGATATAGGCTATAATCAATAATCCATACGTATCTGGACAATTCTCCGGGAACTTCTACAAAATAGCCATATCCCTCTTCGGGATTAGTCACAAAAGAAACATTTCCCTGCTGGGTAGACGCAACCGATTCGGGATTGAGCGCACTTTTGCTGTAACGAAACCACTTATGGGTTCCGGTAGAAGCAGAAGTATAGCGAATCTCCGACTGCGAAACTCCGTTTAGCAGGTAAACCTGAAGCCTGTTATAGGTATCATCTTTTGCCAGCATGGGAACTCCGCTTCCTCCAGATACCAGATACTGAGCCTGCAAAGTAAATCCAAACAAAAGCAAACCAAGAATTAAACTAAATTTTATGTATTGATCACGTAACATAATCTTCCTAATTAGCATCCAAAATTAGTATTTTATACCGACTTACACTATCTTTGCATCAAATAATCCAATCAGTGTATGAATAAGATTAGTGCATATATTATCGTTTTCTTTCTGGCAATCAACTGCTCAACTACTATCGCTCAAAATAATAAAACATCTGCCATTACTTCTAACGAACAAGGAAGTGATATATTTTACCACACAATCGAACGTGGTGAAACTGTATACGCGATAGCAACAATGTATGGTGTAAAAGCAGAAGATATTTATCGATTAAACCCTGATAGCAGAGAAGGTATTAAAGTTGGCTTTAAACTTAAAATACCCCAGCTTGATTCGACTACACGAAATGGAGCAAAAGAAACCGCGACCTATTCATTTCATACGATTAAAGCAAAAGAGACTTTGTTTTCTGTATCCAGGCTCTATAAGGTTCCTGCCAATCAGATTGTGGAAGCCAATCCGGGATTAGCCGCCGAAACATTTACAACAGGTAAAAATATCCGCATTCCTCTTAATCCGTACGAGGTTGCTCCTGTAGAAAGTATCAAAACGGTTACAAAGGATGTTCCCTATACGATTGAGAAAAAAGAAACGCTATACCGAATTGGAAAGAAATTCAATATTACAAGTGCCGAACTCATTAAACGAAATCCGTCTTTGAAAGAGGGTGTTAAAGCAGGAAAGGTTATCTACATACCGGTTAATGAACAACAAAAGGTACTTATATCTTCCGAAGCAACCGACGAGAAAGAAGTGAATGCCTTGCTTTCACGCCGTAAAGAGGCCAAAAAGTTACCGGTGGTAAAGGTATCTTTACTTTTGCCGTTTATGACAGAAGAAGCTTATCCATCTTCTAACACTTCCCGTTTTATTGAATACTATGAAGGGTTTCTGCTTGCCGTAGACAGTTTGCGCAGTCAGGGTTGCTCCATTGATTTATCTGTTTTCGATACCGGAAATGGTACAGATAAGATTAACGATATTTTGAAGAACGCCGAAGTAAAGAATGCTGATTTATTAATCGGAGCCGTTCAGAACGACCAGATTCATCCCATATCCGAATTTGCAGAGAAAAACAAAATCAGGTATGTGATACCTTTTACTTCCAAAAACGACGATGTACTTTCGAACGCTTATGTATTTCAGGTAAACACTCCTCACTCCTATCTTTATTCGAAAGCAGCGCAGGCCGGTTACGAACTATTTAAGAATTATAACATCGTTTTGCTGAATACAAATGATTCGCAGGATGACAAAAAAGATTTTATCAAAGCATTAAAAGCCGAACTTAAACAAAACAAGATAAGTTATAAAGAATGTACGTACAACCCTGCAACTTTCTCTGCAGATATCGAAAATCAGTTAAGTAAAGAAAAGCAGAATGTTATTATTCCTATGTCCGGAAGTCTTGAGACATTGAATAAAATAAAGAATCCGCTGGTAACAATTGCAAAGAACAAGTCGGAGTATGAGCTCACGCTTTTTGGTTACCCCGAATGGCAAACATATACACGCGATTGTCTGGAAGAATTTTACGCTCTTAATACATACATTTATAGCAATTTCTATGCCGACAATCTTAACAGCGATGTTCAGGACTTCTACCATAAATACAAAACATGGTATAGCAAAAACCTCATAAATACGTTCCCTAAATACGGTATGTTAGGTTTCGACACAGGTATGTATTTCTTTAAGGCTATGTGCTTCTATGGTTCTAATTTTGAAAACAATCTAAAAAGAACTGATTATCAAAGTATTCAGACTGGATTTCACTTCGAGCGGGTAAACAACTGGGGTGGTTTTATCAATACAAACCTGTTTATTGTTCATTACAACAAGGACTTTACCATCACTCGATTGCAACTTAACGAATTATGAAAAGAAAATTTTACAGTACATTATCAGCGCTTTTGCTAACTGCTGTAGTATATTCGCAGGACGTATTTAAACCTGAATTAGCCGTAGGTGTTTCATTCGGGACAAGTTTCTCCTCGGTTGGTTTCTCTCCCAAAGTACAACAGGGTATGCTTATGGGCTATACCGGGGGAGTTACCGCTCGTTACAATACAGAAAAGAATGTGGGACTTCAGGCGGAACTTAATTTTGCTCAGCAAGGCTGGAAAGAACAATTCGATGCAAATCCTCAGTATGCATACAGTCGCATCATCAACTATATTGAACTACCTTTCCTGACTCATATTTATTTTGGAGGAAAAGGAGCTAAGTTTTTCTTAAACCTAGGTCCTAAAATTGGTTACGCTATAAGTGATAAAACGGACAGCAACCTGGGAGATGCTACTCCTAACACTACAAACGAACAGCACAACATGGCCATAGACAATAAATTTGACTGGGGATTATGTGGTGGACCAGGATTGGAAGTGCGTACAGGGATTGGTTATTTCCTTCTTGAAGGCCGCTATTATTATGCTTTAGGAAATATATACGGGAGCCGGAAAGAAGATTTCTTTGAGCAGTCGCCCGGACAGGTCCTTTCTGTAAAATTAACCTACCTCCTTCCTTTATTCAAATAGCAAAGTTATCTTACAAATAATAAAACAAAAGCCGGCGAATCAAATAATGATTCGCCGGCTTTTGTTTTATTATTAAATCCCTTTAAGCAGTTTTTATCTTAACCGCTCGAGCGATCTTACCAACGCTTCGTCAGCACCAATATTGCGGACAGCCAGATAAGTAAGAATCAGGTTTACAAGAGGGAAAGAAAGAGCAAATTCGATACCGAAATGTGTTGCTGAATACTTCCCGTATGTAATCCAGACAAAAAAAGCAAACAAGGCGTAAAAGCAGATAAGTAGTATCGCATTAAAGATACAAAACCGTATCTGAAGCATACGTTTCTTATACATAAAGACAGTAACAAAAGGCAAAACAGCGGTGATAATAGTAATCACAGCCAAACTCCAGGTGCGATATACCTGCTGGGTTTCTGGACCAGCACCGGCATTTAATCCGAACACATCAAAAGTAAATAGTTCCGTGCCCGCTTGCATATTTGCTATCGGCAAAAACAACATGGCAAAGCCAAGCGCCGCAACAATAAGTAAATAAACAGTTTGTATTCTTTGTAACATGATAGTATTATTTTAAACACAAAGGCCGATCCGCGAAGAACCAGCCTTGATGTTGAGTGTTTTGTATTTCTTAGAAATTGCTTTTCTCCTTAAGCGGATTTTTATGATAAACCTTTCCGTCTTCATATTCCTGAGCTGCAATCAAAGTAGATTTAGGCAACTTTTCATAATAACGGGAGATCTCAATTTGTTCTCTGTTTTCGAACACTTCCTCAAGATTGTCGTTGTATGAGGCAAACTCCTGAAGTTTCTTTTCCAGATCTTGCTTCATTTCCACACTGATCTGGTTAGCTCTCTTACCAATGATCACTACAGTTTCGTACACATTACCAGTATCTTCAGACACTTTCATCATGTCGCGGGTAATTGTATTCGTTGGAGCATTTGACTTTCTGTAATCCATCTTTCTATTTATTGATTAAAATCATTAATACGCATCATTAATTCTCTTGCTGGCATAATCGTAAAACTTCTTCACCTGTTTTACATATTTACCTTCAGGATATTCATTCATGTAATTGTAATATTCATCTACCACATCACGATATCTGCCTTGCAGCTTTTCTTCCACACTAACCAAAGCCAGATCGTACTTAGATTGTATCACATAATACATAAATTCTTCTCTATACTTTGAATAAGGATAATTTTTCAATGCATTCTGAGCTGTGATCACAGAAGAAAGATAATTATTACCCATATACGTTCCTAAATTATAATACAACCGGGTTGCCATTAATTCTTTGTAAGCAAGTTTTTCCTGCAACTCGAACATAATGTTTTGTGCTTCCTTAGCCCGTTCGCTCTGAGGATAATATTCAAGATAAAGCTGCAACTCAGAAATAGCCTTATACGTTTGAGCCTGATCTAATCTTGGATCAGGTGAATCAAGATACAGACCGTATCCGGAATAATAGCGTGACAACTCCGTGTACTCGCCTTTCGGATAGGTTGTGTAATAGGTATTAAAATACTGCGAAGCAGTTAAATAATCTTTTTGTCCGTAATAGCTTTGTGCCAACAAATACAAAGATTCTTCGGCATTAGCTGTTCCTTTAAAGATTGTAACCAGTTCATCCAACAAAGTAGCAGATTTAGAAAACTCCTTCTTATTGAAGTATTTCTTAGCATACGAATATTTAAGCTCGTAGTCTGTACTCTTCAATATCTTGTTATACTCCCCGCAGGAAGAAAACAAGACCGCAATCATCATTATAAATACAACCTTTTTCATTCACATACTTTTAGCGCGCAAAGTTAACAGTTCCCTGTTAATTTACGAAACACAAAACGTTAATAATTACAACTTATACAAATCACTTGCGGCTAAAAGCTCCAATTTGTTTGCTTTTAGCACTTCTGCACACTTTTCCACATTGTCGGGCCTGATTATTACATTCGCTGCTTCTCCCTGTGAGAAGGCATACATGTATTCAATAAAGATCCCTTCCGCAGTGATAATATCCATCGCCTTTGCTAATGCACCGGGTTGATTCGGGCAATGCAGGCACACCACATTGGCAACACTTACAGCATATAGCTTATCGCGAAGCACTTTAATCGCTTTATCAGTATCCGAAACTATTAAACGCAAAATACCAAAATCAGAATTTTCGGCAACTGTAAAGGCAGACATATTTATACCGGCTTCTCCAAGCAACTTGGCTACTTCGGTAAAACGCCCTTTTTTATTTTCCAAAAAGATAGACAACTGTTTAATCAACATAGCTCTTTATCATTAGGTTATAGTAACTTTCTGTTATCAATAACGTGTTTTGCTTTACCCTGACTACGTTCGATACTACGCGGTTCAACAATTTTAACATCGGGAGCAATCCCAAGTACACTTTGTAAACGGTGTGTTATCTTTTTCTTTAAAGCAATCAGTTTATTCATTTCGTCCGTATAAAACTCTTGTCTTACTTCCACTTGTACCTGCAAGGTGTCGGTGTTGTTTACCCGGTCAACAATCAGCAGATAATGTGGCTCAAACTCTTCGAGCTCCAGGATTACAGATTCGATCTGCGATGGGAATACGTTTACACCTCTGATAATCAACATATCGTCGCTTCTTCCCAAGATCCGGCTCATACGAACTGCGGTACGACCGCAATCACATACTTCATAATTCAAAGAAGTAAGGTCTCTTGTCCGATAACGCAACATAGGCATTCCTTCTTTTGTAAGCGTTGTAAATACCAATTCACCCGGTTGCCCTGGTTCTACAGGTTCAAGCGTATTCGGATCTATAATTTCCGGAAAGAAATGATCTTCCCACAAATGAGTCCCGTTCTGGCACTCGCATTCACAACCAACACCCGGACCGATTATCTCCGTAAGACCATAAATATCGTAAGCTTTGATGCCTAACTTTTCTTCAATATCCTTACGCATATTCTCTGTCCAGGGTTCAGCTCCAAAGATACCAGTTTTTAATTGAAATTCCTCTCTTTTAATACCGGAATCTTTAATGGCTTCTGCTAAAAACAATGCATACGAAGGTGTACAGGCCAAAGCCTTTGCCCCAAAGTCGTGCATAAGCTGTATTTGTTTCTGTGTATTACCGCTACTTATAGGAATAACCGTTCCACCAATTGTTTCAACACCATAATGCAAACCAAGGCCTCCCGTAAATAATCCATACCCATAAGACACTTGAACTGAGTCGTTACGAGACAAACCATAAGCAGTTAAACAGCGGGCTACCACTTCGCTCCAGGTAGAAAGATCCTTTCTTGTATATCCAACCACAATAGGCTGACCCGTTGTTCCTGATGAAGCATGAAGACGAACGATTTCGGACATAGGCACTGCCATTAATCCAAATGGATAATTGTCGCGTAAATCCTGTTTTACGGTAAAAGGAAGTTTTTTAATATCTTCAATAGAGTTGATATCACCGGGAGTTAATCCGATCTCCTGCATTTTTTTCCGATAGAAGGGAGTATTGTGGTACGCATGTTCTACTACTCGTTTTAAGCGGATGCTCTGTAGTTTTCTCATCTCCTCGCGACTCATGCATTCTATTGTCTCGTTCCAAATCATGATAATATAGTATTTTATAATTAGAAGCAAATTGGTGACGCAAAGTAACAACTTTTTTTATTTTTATCCCATTCTGTTACTAATTAATTCCCATTCACGACAACAATTCGTACCTTTGCCCGCAAATCAGACAATAATTATAAATAGAATCAACGCTTTTCAATGTCCTTTCGTAAGAATATAAGCCTTTTATACCTGATCAAGATATCCAAATGGTTTACGCTTGTGATGCCAATCATCGTTCTTTTTTACGAATCAAACGGATTGGGACTAAAGGATGTATTTATTTTGAAAAGTGTTTATTCTCTTGCTGCCGTTATTTTAGAAATACCTTCGGGCTATCTTGCAGATGTCTGGGGACGCAGAAAATGTCTTATTCTAGGGTGCATTCTCTATTTTGGAGGCTTTCTCACCTACTCTTTTACAGAAACTTTCAGTGCATTTTTATTTGCCGAAATACTGCTCGGCATAGGTCAGACGTTGGTTAACGGGGCCGATTCGGCACTTTTGTACGACACTACAGTTCAATACAAAAAGGAACAGCTTTATTTGCGTTACGAGGGACGAATTACAATGATTGGAAACTTCGCCGAAGCTTTTGCAGGCATTTGCGGCGGATTATTGGCTGTTTATTCTCTCCGTTTACCTTTTTTCTTTCAAACAGCGATTGCTTTTATAGGAATTCCGGCTGCCTTTGCCCTAAAAGAAACGACTCAGAAAAGTATTATAAAAAGTCCGGTTGGAGAGATAGTAAAGATTATCAGGTATTCGCTCGTCACCAACAAACAATTATGTTATAACATCTTGTACTCCGGCATTATTGGAGCAGCCACCTTAACGATGGCCTGGTTTGTACAGCCCTTGCTTATATATCTGAAAACACCTACTTCCATGTACGGTATTATATGGACCCTGCTAAACCTTACTGTCGGAATAGCGGCGCTATACTCCGACAAGGCCGATCGTTTATTAGGTATGCGGCGGATGAGTACTTTAATTCTGATATTTATTGCAGGCGGTTACGTTGCCCTGGCGTTCAATCTTAGCTACGCAGGATTGTTCGTCTTGTTTGTTTTTTATATATTCAGAGGATTGGCCACACCAATTCTTAAAGGGTATATCAACCAAAATACTTTCTCAGAGATGCGGGCAACAGTTCTGTCGATACGCAATTTCGTAATCAGACTTATTTTTGCCGCCATCGCTCCCTTTATCGGCTGGATGAACGATGTTTATTCCCTTCGAACGGCGTTGCTAACAACAGCCATTATCATATTCGTACCCGGGCTCTTGTTTCTGCTACTTCAGATAAAAAGCCATGCCGGAAACTCAAACAATCCGGCAGGGAACAAAGGGATTGATGTAAAAATTTAATTTCGAAATAGCCATTGGATGTTTCTTTATTCGTTCTACTATATCTACGCTGTTGAAGAGTACCAGGGGGAGTAAAATAAGACAAATATATATAAACATATAGAGGGCCTCTTCGCAAAGGCCCTCTATATAGGTTTTTAATAGGTATTAGTCTTTAAGGCAAAAAGATTGTTTAGGTTATCTGGACACAAAGATGAAGTAATAATTGAGATTGGACAAATAAAAAAAGATATTATAAAACATATTTTTAAGAAATTCTTAATTTATTTGCAGCTCCTATTACTTTTTAACAGTTCAATCTCTGAATTTAACATCAATGATATGGATTTAACGAAGATAATAAAAAATTACTTAATTAAATTATAGAATATTTTTTCGTGAATTCAATTATCTCGTCGATATATCCAAAAGCCAATCCTGTAACCGTGTCGGCACATCCATAATAAACGGCTATGCGTTTCGTTTCGGGATCATGTAACGCTGCGCAAGGAAAAACAACGTTTGGAACATCCCCCATGCATTCGTAATCTTTTTGCGGAGACAACAAATAAGGTCCCGAACGGAATTTAACCTTCCAAGGCTGATCAATATCCAATAACGCGGATCCAAAGCTATAAACAAAGCCATTGCAAGAATGCAATACTCCGTGATATATCAGTAACCAGCCTTCTGAAGTTTCGATAGGAATAGGTCCCGCACCGATTTTTGTACACTGCCAGGCGCTATCTTCAAACGGAGCAGGCGACATTACATGACGATGCTTTCCCCAATAACACATATCCGGAGACTCACTATAGAATATATCACCAAAAGGTGTATGGCCATTATCACTTGGCCGACTAAGCATGGCATAGTTTCCATTAATCTTACGTGGAAACATTACCCCGTTACGATTAAACGGCAAATAAGCATTTTCGAGTTGATGGAACGTTTCGAAATCAAACGTGTATGCAACTCCAATAGTAGGACCATGGTATCCATTACACCAGGTTACATAGTATCTGTCTTCGATAAAGCAAACACGAGGGTCGTAAGCATAAACAAATTCGCCAATCTCTTTATCGTCACAAACAAACTCTAATTTGGTTTTCTTTATATCCCAATGAATGGCATCTTTGCTAAAACCAACATGTAAACGCATTCGCCGGTTTGTATCGTCGCAGCGAAACACGCCTGCATATCCATCTTTGAATGGCACAACCGCACTATTAAACACGCTGTTTGAAGTGGGAATGATATTTCTTGGAATCACCGGATTCTTTGAAAAACGCCACATAACATCGCTACAACCTTCCGGGCGATCTTCCCAAGGCATACCGGGCAGCGCGTCTCCTGTTATTTTTAAATCAAACTTATTCATGCTAATCATATAGTTTTTGTTTAAACAATCATCAATCCTTTTTATCTAAATCCAATTCTTTCATCAAAGCATCATATTCTTTTTCGTCTTTATCCATTTTATCATACCAGTTTTTCTTAAGTATCAATGTAGTAATAATGAGAATAAGAACAGATGTTAGTAACGGAAATCCTTCTTTAATAACAATATACATGGGTATAATGGTTAAGCAACTTTGCCATAAAATACCAATAGCCACGTTAAACATATCGCGCTTAAAGTTTTTATTTGTCTTAACCTGAGGGTATTTGGCTATTGCTTTTTTTGCAACAGGACCCCAGAGCCCCCAGGGACGTACACGGATATAAAAATTAATCAGTGTTTTTTCGTCTGTTGGTTCAGAAAGCAATGTTCCCGCAATACAGCCGATAAACGACACAGACATAAGTACCGGGAAATAATACAATGGCAATGTATCCGGGAAAAAATACGGAACAATCATCGCTGCCAGAATACCAACCAGCATTCCCCAGAAATAACCTGTTCCATTAAACCGCCACCAATGCCATTTTAATAAGTTGGCAGCAATATAGCCTCCGTACAAAGCAGAGACAATCCATTGCAGTACCGAATTAATATTCAAAACAAAGAAACCGATAACAGTACTAACAACTACAACCAAAACGGAAATAATATAACTTGCCCGTATCTGAATCTTAGCAGAAGCTTTCGGATTGATATACTTCAGGTACACATCATTTACCAGATAAGCAGGTGCTGCATTTACTGTAGAAGCAAAGGTAGACATAAATGCGGCAAGCAAACCAGCAAGCAAAAGTCCTGCAAGTCCGGTTGGAACAAATTGACCTATCGCTCGCGGAAGGATAGTCTCAAAGTCCACCGACGATCCCATTGCACGAAAATCTTCACTAAAGAAAACAATTGCCAAAACAGCAAATCCCATAATCATCAGATATCTTGGAATAAGCAATATTACAGGAACAGAACCACTCATCAAAGCTGCTTCCTTCGGAGTTTTACATGCCAGAATCTTTTGCATATCATAATTGGGTGCTGGTCCTGCCATACTTAAAAATACTCCTTTGAAAAGCATCATCATTATAAATATGGTAAATAAACCGTACTGATCTGCCGCTATTTTATCCATAACATTAGGAAGAAGATTGCTCCAGTCCAAATCCAAAGTCCAACCAAAGAAAGGACTATTCCAGCCTGCAGGCACATGTGCGGCAAGCATTTCGGGAGTTACATTAGTCATCGCTATTACGGCGATAACAACCCCTGCTATAGTCATTATGGCAAATTGCACTACATCCGTCCACACGATACTAAGCATTCCTCCAAGCATCACATAGATAGTAGCTATCGAAGTAAAGAAGATACCATAAACATGAGGCACATATTCGGGTGCTACATCGAATGGCACATATTGTGAAACCACTTCCCAGGGGAAGAAGATTTCCATAAATTTACCAATACCTATAAAGCCATAGCTTAGAAAACCTAAAACACCAATTACTGCGTAAAGGACAACAATTGTATGAGAAAGATTGGCTCCTCTGCCATATCCAAAACGAGTACGGATCCATTCGGCTCCGGTCAGCACATTTGAACGACGAAGCCAGACAGAAAGGTATACCATCAGGAAAATTTGATTGAATACCGGCCAAAGCCACGGAATCCATAGACTCTTAAGTCCGTAAACAAATGCCAGGTACACCATCCACATCGTTCCGGAAATATCAAACATCCCCGAAGCATTGGAAAGCCCTAACATGTAAAAAGGCAACGTTTTACCTCCGAGGAAGTAAGAATCGAGATTTTTGGACGCCTTCTTCTTAAGCATCAGTCCGATGACAAGCATAATCACCAGATAGACAGCTATTATCAACACGTCCAGCAGTTGTAATTTCATGATAAGATTAATTTGTTTTCATAATAAACTCAGGCAAAGATATAAAAACTATTAATTTAAAGGACAAACAGCCGAAATCATTCCGGTCTCCTTATAGTCTGATAGCGACCAGACCATTTTTCCCTTTTTATTCAATTCTATTAACTTAGGATATCCCCCGGGCGCATCGCCGCCATGCCCCTGCCAATTACATATATAAATTCCTCCGTCTTTTACAGGGAACATTTCGGCAACAAATGAAAGAGGAGCTCCTGTAATTTGTTTTTCAGTCACGGTACGAACTATTATTTCTTTGTCAAAATTCAGTTCTATATACTGGTGAGCGTCTCCGCAAGCTACTAATAAATTACCATTTGGAAGAGGAACGGCACAGAATGGATTTCCAGGAACCTTTACGCTTTTAATAAGATCTCCATTTGGACTTACTTCCCGGATATCGGATGTTTGAAAAACCGGGATAAGATAATTTCCTCTTTTGTTTTTATTAACCTGGCGAAACTGGGCATGTGTATGTTCTACTCCCGTTTCGTATTCTGTCTTTTTTATAACCAGCCCTTTGCCATTAACTTCAAGAATAGCAGCCGGGTGTCCGCACCAGGCAAGTAGGCAGTTTCCGTTTGCAAGAACTCTGGCAGTCTGCATTTCACAATTTTCAGGTGCATTTATATTCCACACTTCCTTATGGTCTCTCGTAATCAGCTTTGCTCCTTTTCCATATGAAAACAGGATGTTTCCATCACGGGTTACTGACACTGAATTGCATTCCCATCCCTTTTCGAGAGCATGTTCCCACTCAACTTTTTTTGATTCTTTATCGATAATGGCAATTTTATTCCATCCTGAACCACCAATCAATAACTTGGCATCTTTCCGCTTAAATGAAAAGAAAAGAATTGACAAAGCAGCCACACTAACAAGGATATATATTCTATTCATCTTTATATAGGCAGTTTAACTAATTAAGAACAAAAACAGAAAGGGCTGCCTTAACAGGAAGCAGCCCCTTTTTAATAAATTATTTTGAAAGATCATTAAATAGCTCAAAAGCCTGATCGGGGGTCAGTCCCTCATGAACAACGCCACGAACAGCACGAATCATGGCTATGGGCGATTCACTTTGGAAAACATTACGTCCCATATCTACTCCTGCGGCACCTTCATTTATTGCTCTGTAGCAAAGATCCAATGCATCTTTCTCGGGTAATTTCTTACCTCCGGCAATAACAATGGGAACCGGACATGCGTTAATTACCTTACCAAAATCTTGCTCGGTATAGTATGTTTTTACAAAAGTTGCTCCGTTTTCGGCACAAATACGAGTTGCGGCAGAAAAATAACGGGCATCGCGTGTCATTTGCTTTCCTACGGCAGTTACTCCCATGGTTGGAATGCCGTATGTATAGCCAAAATCGGCTGTGCGAACTAAATTCTCAATAGTCTTACCTTCGTAAGTATCACCAATCGAAACCATAACAGCCAAAGCTGATGCATTTAAACGGATAGCATCCTTAATATCCAAAATACATTCATTGTTCAATTCTGTTAGGACTGTAGTTCCGGCCGAATAGCGCAAGCAAATCGGTTTGTTGGAAACAGGAGGAACCACCGAACGCAATGCGCCCCTCGAACACATCAGGGAGTCGGCGTATTCGATAAGCGGTACAATTGACAAATCAAGTCTTTCCAATCCCGAGGTAGGTCCCATTATATATCCGTGATCGAAAGCCAGCATAACCGTACGTCCTGTAGCCGGGTTAAAAATACGGCTCATTCTGTCCTTAATTCCCCAATCACAATGATCCAATCCCTTTAGAAAGTAAGATTGTTTCTGTACAGGGACACCTATTCCGTAATCTTTGTCTTTGTTGGCGATAATGCCATCTAAATCTGCCATTTTCTTATAATTAAAATGTAAAAGTTATTATAAAGCCTCAGCAAATGCCGCAAACATACATGACCACGAAGTTGCTCCCGAATCTGCATAACCGATAGATTGCTCTCCGTAGTTACGGGCTCTTCCAAAATTAGCTTTCATCCTGACTGTATCTTCGGCTCCCTTTAAGGCTGCATCCGCAGCAGACAAAAGCAATTCTTTTACATCTGCGGTGTCTGAATTCTGCATTGCCTCAACAGCCGGAATTAAAGCATCCATCATTGTTTTATCACCCTTCTGAGCCTTTGTCTGCTTCTGAACGTTTTCGAGTCCTCCGGCAAACATAGCTTTTACCCCATTTACATCAAGTGAAGAGCCGCTTGCATGATCGCTCATACCAAGAAAGAAAGCGCCAAGCAACGTGCTTGTAGAACCGCTGGTTTGCAGCATGACAGCAAATCCCATATCATTAAGTACCGATTTGAACTCGGTTCCGTTTTCGAGAGGATTCATTACACAAGAAAGAGCCGTAACAATAGCAGTTCCGTGATCACCGTCACCAATAACCGCATCAAGTTTCGAAAATTCGTCTTCCCTAAGCTTTACATGAGCCAGAGCGTTACTCATCATCGCTTTAAAAGCGTCTATCGTTAATAATTCCATATTTTATTTACCTATTGTAACCCAGTAAGGTGCATCTGCACGTTTGTTTTTCAAATAATCAATGTGATCTGCATCAAGTCTGGCAATAATCATTTGAAAACCAGCTTGCTCCTGAACGGTAAGAATTTCCTGGATACGGCCTTCTGCCACATCAAATCCCTTTTCCTCTAAAACAAGACATGATTTACGATAAATAATATTCAGTTCCATATGAGTTGTTGCCCCTACTCCATTAATGATAAGCATTAATTTATCTCCTGCGGCAGGTTTAAGTTGTTGCAACAACAGGTCTACCATCTGAGAAGCAGTTTCATCGGCCGATACTAATGGCTGGCGTCCACCACCCCCTTCTCCGTGCTGTCCCATACCTATCTCCATAATACCTTCGGGCAGGTCGGTTATGATACCGTTGTTCTGAGGATGTGTGCAAGAACGCATAGCAACAGCAAGTGTTGCTACATTATCACAGAAACGTTCGCCGATTTCCAATAATTCATCCAATGATTTACCTTCTTCAGCAGCAGCTCCGATAATTTTAAACAAAGGAACACAACCAGCCAATCCGCGACGGTCGTCTTTCGGAGCACCAATCCCGGCGCTAATGTCGTCGTGAGTAAGTAAACGCTTCACTTTGATACCCACACGTTCGGCAAGTTGGCAAGCCATGTTGGCACTCATTACATCACCCGAGTGATTTAGAACAACCAACAATATTCCGGCTTCTCTTTTAAACATTTGCAGTGCCTGGAAAAGACGCTGTGCTCCTGGTGCGGCAAAAATATCGCCTACCACAGAGCAATCAAGCATACCTTCGCCAACAAAACCACTTAATGCAGGTTCGTGACCCGATCCGCCTAAGGTTACAATAGCCACTTTATCTTCGCTTTTTGGATGAACACGAACAACAATGTTCTCGCCACCTAAAGCCACTTTATCTTTATATGCCATTACATAACCTTCCAATAGTTCCTGGGTAATATTTTCCGGATTGTTTATGAATTTTATCTTATTTGCTGACATGGTTGAGTCTCCTTTCGTGTGATTTATTTAATTTCCATTAATTCGATAGCAATACCTTCTTCTTCAATAAAAGCAATGGTAAGGTGTTCGTCGCATACAGCCGGTCCGAAGATTACTTTTTGTCCCTCTAATGCCGTAATCAGACAAGGTACAGTGTAAGCAATATGTGCTGTAGTCTGAACAAGTTCCGGAAGACAAGAGCCTTCTTCGAATTTCAGGAACTCGATCTTATTTTCACTTTTGCTAAAATCGGTTAACCAAACATTCAAGCCTTCGTTTAGTGATGCACCTTCTTTAATGTCATTTACAGGCACTCCAAAATGATTTAATGTTCTCATGATAAGTCAGATTTAAATTAGTATTATATAATTAGAATTTATTTCTTTGAAAACCCCTGTATGAAACGAGGCCAAGCAGAATGACTACAGCCAGTATGATATAGAGGTATATGAAAATTCCATGAATATCGTCGTTTTGTCCATAGGAGTGCATCCCACTCAACAGATAGTTGACACCAAAGAATGTCATCATCACAGAGGCAAAACCAAGAACCGAGCCCAGATTCAGGACCCATTTATTCTTAAATGATTTTACCATGTGCATGTGTAGAACAATAGCATAGACAACAACTGTAATCAGCGCCCATGTTTCTTTCGGGTCCCATCCCCAATACCTTCCCCAAGACTCGTTAGCCCAAACCGCGCCCAGAAAAGTACCGATTGTCATAAGTATCAGTCCTACCCAAAGAGCCATTTCATTTACTATTGAAAGTTCGCCGACACGGGCCTTTAACATTTCCTTATTCTTTGCCCCTGTTATGCTCATAAGCACAAGATTAGTTATTCCGATTAAAAAGCCGATGCCAAAGAATCCATAAGCCGCTACAATTACTGCCACATGAAACATTAGCCACGGCGATTTAAGAACCGGCACAAGTGGATTAATCTGTGGATCCATCCAGTTAAGACCCGATACAAACAGGATAATACCAGCAAAAAGTGTAGCCAGAGCAAATGTCAGCACACTTCGCCGTCCGAACAAAATACCTGCCAGAACAGTAGCCCAGGCAACGTACACCATTGTCTCGTACGAATTGGACCAGGGAGCATACCCGCCGATGTACCAGCGTAATCCCATTCCATACATATGATAAACAAAAGCAAGTAATACCAGACCCATTAATGCTTTTATTCCCCAAAACAGCCAACGGATCTTTTTAAACAAAGTAATAAAGGAGAATAGTAGTAATAACCCTCCCAGACTCAGGTAAAATATTTTTGTAAAACGGAACACTTCCTGTTTGTTGTACTTTATTTCGGAAGCAATCTTTTCATGATCTATTTTCAATGTGCCGCTTTTTGCATCCTGATACGTACCGATCATACCAAGCACTTCATCTGCTTTACTCCAGTCGCCCGACTTAAAGGCTGTTTGTACTTCAGACAGATACCAATCCATCACACGGGAGACAAACATGGAGTCTTTTCCTGCAAAAGCAGACAGATCATCTCCCGACGAATACCACTTATGCGAGGTATCATCTTCTTTAGGAAATAGATTCAACATCTGACCATTCATTAACTGGTGGACAATATTGACCTGTTCATCCAGTTTCAGCAAATCCTTATCAAAACGTGATCTTTCGTTCGGCATTTTATTGTATGCCTCTTCGACTCCCTCTTGCAATTTATAATTACCATTGGAATCAAACATTTCAATATAAGCACTTTCTTTTTCAGTGAGATTATAAAAATCGGATAGTTCTTTATTGGATACGGCAATAAAGGGAACCCGCATCCACATTTCTGGCATAGCGAGTAAACTAAGAAGAAACTGATCGGAATTAAGGGACCCGATCTTGTCCGATTTGTGTAATTTGCGTAATACCTCTGAGGAGAAGGTATTAACCGGGATCATTCGCCCATTGGACGATTGAACCGGTAATGCGCCAAATATTTCGGCGTGATTTTCGTTTACGGCGTACTTCTGAACGGCATCAATCATTGGATTAGAGCCATTTTCAGCATTTATAGTAAGGGAGAAGCAAAGTAAAACAATAAGCGTCAAGACTTTTTTATTCGAGTCAATTAATTCTTTTAAGCGTCGGTTTAGTTTCATAAAACGGGAATTCTTTCCCAAAAGACTTAGAATTAGTCCGATTAACAAAAGAAAATAACCAGTATAGGTTACATTTCGTCCGGCAACATCCCGGTTAACGGACAATACGGTTCCCAACTCGTCGGCATCGAAGGAGGCCTGAAAGAAGCGGTAACCTTTCACATCCATCACATTGTTCATATAAACCCTTTCGTGCCGGGTTTTACCATCTACGTGCACCAATAACTCGCTTTCATAGGACGACGGACTTGATGATCCGGGATAACGGTGAAGATTGAATTTGATAAGTTCAACACTAAAAGGAAGCTTTTTAAAAGAAGAGGATTCCGACGTATGTATCGCCATAACATTTGTGCTTTCGCCTTCGCGAATATGCATGATACCCTCTTCACCAAACAAATGAGAAATAAGTGCACCCAACAGAATAACAATAAAAGCAATATGGGTAACTATCAGTCCCCATTTTTTCTTTTTAAACAAGCCCTTCTTTAATGCCAAAGCAACAAAGTTTACAACGAGGAGGAATTGTAATAAAAAGAACAAAGGAGAATAATATATCATTGCCTTAGCCGCCAGCGTTCCGTGATACTTTTCGATAAAAGTAGCGAGAGCAAGCCCACCGGCATAGATAAATAATAAAACTATCGTAGTTACGGCAGAGGATAAAAATCCATTTAAAGATGCTTTCATTTTATTCGTAAAAATTGAAAAGAAGTGGCAGCACTAAAACTGCCACTTCTCTTTATAATTAATCTTCTATAATTACTCTGAATCCTACATTGTGAACACGCTGCCAGGGATAATATGCCTTACGCTCGTACGCAGTCGAAAATTTAGGACGGTCAATATAAGAACCACCTCTTACCACCTTATAATCAGAAATGTTCTTCGACTTTTCGTTATAAGGATAAGGCTGGTAGGCCGATCTTGTCCATTCCGCTATATTCCCATGCATACTGTATAACCCAAACGGATTCGCCTTATATTCCTTTGCATTCGATTGAATCATATTTCCATCGTCCACGCATTCCACTTTAGGTAAAAAGCTATAATACTTATACCACGAATTGTCTTTGCTCATTGGCTGCGGGTCAATACCGCTGACAGCCATTTTATTGAGCTGAACATCCGCAAGGTTTTCGTTTTTACCAAAATCGCTGTTCAGGTTTCCAAACCAGAAATCGGTGTTGCTTCCTGCCCGGCAAGCCCACTCCCACTGCGCTTCTGTAGGCAGAGTAATGGCAAGACCTGTCTTTTCACTCAGCTTATTGCAATAAGACATGGCATCCTCGTAACTTACCCTGATTACTGGCTGGTGCGGAAGATTGGCAGCATAGCCCGGACGGGTATGATCTTTCCAATGTTGATCCACATAACGACTGTCGTGATCCGGGAAAATTACATTGTACTGTGCATTGGTAACTTCAATATCGGCCATCCAGAATGATTTTCCAATTGTAACTTTGGAAGCAGGACGGTTGTCGGCATTACCCTGATTGCTACCCATTACAAACTTACCAGCAGGTATCCTCACAAAAGTCATTTTTATACCAGGAGCCAAAACTACCTCTTTGCGGTTTTCCTTTTCATTGGCAAGCATCGCTTTTATCTGATCCGGAGCAAAAGGCCAGCCTTTTGCATTCACTTGCTTTTCTTTTACAGGAGCTAACTTCTCAGGCATTACCGGTTTGATATCGCCTTTGCCTTTCAAATACGCAGCATAAGAAGCAACTTCAGCTTTCCAGTCTACGCCCGCATTATTGTATTTATTGGCCAGTTCGATACGACGTTCAATCTGATTAAAACCATTCTGATTTGTTGCATCAAAGTAACCTTTATCAGGAGCATTGTAGTCAATCCAGTTGTACAAAGATTTCCACTCTGTATCAGTAAGTTTTACATTGTGGTGACCTTTTTTCAGTATACGGATCAGTTCGCTTGTGCTTGCATGATACTCGTACGGCTGCAAAACAATCATGTCCGCTTCCGGTCCCTGACGATGCACATAAGGATGTAAATTAAGGTAAGACGTACCATAACCACGTTTGTCTTTCTTCCCACCACGTAAATCAAACGCACTTTTCTCGCCATTATGACAAGCTATACATGCACGATCCAATACAGGTTGAACCTCAAGATCGAATGTAAAAGAACGAACGCCGCCTTCGGGAGTCTTTAATTTTAAAGGAGCTTTCGTAGAAGCCATTACCTTTTTAGGCATCGGAATCTGATTTTGATCTTCATGGCATCCTACACAGGAAACCACTTCGCCGGGCATTCCCGTAAACCAGCTTCGCATCCATTGGATGGCACGGCCTTCGGAATCTAACGGTTGAATGGAAACCGGGGTATTGGCTGGAATTTTGAACATGACTGATCCATCTTCTTCGACAGGTACAGTCCCCATCAAACGTTTGATATCCCAGCCGCTTTGAATACCCTGAGCCACATGATCGGACTCTGTTTTAAGGTATGCATATTCGTAACCATGAATCCGCAACGATTTAACCGTGCCTCTTGGCACACCCCGAAGACCTTCGCCTTCGTATATATCCTGAATAAATATGGTAGATTCCTTTTCCTGAAGTTTTACTCTGTCGGGAATAGCCGGAGGTGTCGTTGTTTCGCGAACCAAAATAGGACTGATAAGGCCTTCGCCTTCGAATTGAGCCAGACACGTAACATTATCATATACGTCCACCAGATAAATACCCCACAGAGCATTTGGATCCAATTTGGCTGCAACCAGATAATAAGAATCATCTAATGGCATTGGCTTTACAAACTGAGGCCATACACCATTTACCAATTCATCTTTGATTTCAGGAATAATAGGACGATTACGGAAAGGTATTTCCTGTAACATACCCTCTACCCCTTTGCGGGCTTTTGAAGGGTCAAATAAAATGATTCGTCCTGAACGTGCAATACCGTGGTGACCTGAAATAATTCCTACAAATGCAGAAGAATGTCCAGGTAATGGTTGGATATCGAACGTACTGTTAGGGAACATAGCACCACTACCGAACAAGGCTTTATTCTCTGTTCCATCGGGATTCATATGCATGATAATACGAGAGAAGTAATGGGTAAGGTCTGTATATTCCCAACGGGTATACATAACGCGGCCATTGTGCATAATTACCGGATTCCAGTTTGCGTCCTGATCAAAAGTTAAACGTCGGAGACCTTTATTCTGCGGTGTGTAAAGAACCATATTTCCTACAGGATCTGATCCGCTTACACAAGGAACACCCTGATAACCTATGTTTGAATTAGCAATGATTCGTCCATCAGGAAGATAAGTTCCATCGTAGAACTCAAGATCGGGCTCGACTGTTTCAACCAATGGCTTACATCCTGTACCATCCAGTTTTACTTCAAAAACATTCCAGCGCTTGTCCGGCATAATCGAAGTAAACATAACCCGTTTACCATCCCAGTGAAGTTTTAAATCGGCTATGGAAGCTGTTTCCTGAGGTTTATAAACCGTACGAATCTTTAAATCTCCACGCAAATTTGAAAGTTCTACTATCTCCGCGTCAAAACCCTGACGACGGGTAGATTGTTGATTACTCCAGTTGTTTGCCTGCGTTCCCAAATCGGGAGCCATTGCTTTACGGGCTTTCATTCCCAGTTTAAAGCGGGTAGCTATCACCTTATCTATGTCGAGCAACGGATTACCAAGCAAAACGGACCGTTTGAGAGCGATCGCTCTTTCTGCACCGGCAATTGCTTTTTCGTCGCCTGTATATATCCCGCTAAATCCTTTATTTACCAACGATTCGAGTTCGTTAAACATCGGTTGATATTTAGCTGTATCGAAACCTTTACGACTTTTCATATCGTTGAATGCCAGACGTACCGATTCAATATTCAGCCATCCAAGTTCTGATTGAAGTTGAAGGACCTGCTGCATCTGCTCATAAAGAGATAAATAGCTTCTTATCTGCTGATCAATTCCCTTTTCCGCTTCAATCTGCTTTACCTTTTGAAGGAAGAAAGTACTGTTTTTAAGGTTATCTGCAAGCTTCAGCACAACCTCTTTCTCGAAAGAAGCATCTGTAGCAGATAACCAGTTTTCCATTCCATCCACGTACGAACTGAATGGTTCAAGTTCGTTTGGATAAAGAGCAAGCATTTTTTTTGCCTCCTCTTTTGGAAATACATTCAAGATACGAAAGAAAACGCTGCCAACTTTTGATTGATCATCGATTCCTACTTCCGCCTCAAAGCGAACATATTCTTTGTTAATTTCAAAAACCATCACCCCATTGGCGTGGCATATCATTCCATGATCGTACTTCTGTCCGGAAATTGACAGAGGTGCGTCGTATAAGTTTTTATTTCTGGAAACCGAACCAGAACCTGCTACCTCATAGGAAGGAGTCAGTTCGTCCAGCCAAACCTGAGTACCATCCGCCTTAATCAGACGGGCATTAGCCCAAACGCCCCAATCCCAATCGTTTCCGTCTGGTCCTGCGGTTGTAACCAGCACAAGTTTATCCTGACCTTTAAGTGTGGCCGAAATGGGAGCAGCTTTCATTTTAGCCTTCATCCAGGAAGATTCTACCGGCATGGATGCTTTATCTAACTGCGATCGAAATACTGCCTTTTGCTTTACAACAGCATCAATCCAGCTGTCTGCTCCCTCTTTTTTCGGCGCAGCCGATACAAAGAAAGAGGCAGACAGAAAGATTGTTAGTAATTTTTTAAAGTTAGCCATTATATGTGTTTATGGTATTATAGCTCTGGAATTATAAGGAAGCTTTAGGATTTGTAAAACGCAATCCGGCGTTGTCATGATAAGAAGCCCATTCCGATACAACAGCACCCTGAGGTCCGGCAATCAGGAAATGGAATGTTTCAATTTTCTTAAGGTTTACCAATTCACCTGCATGTTGTTCTACAAAGTTCTTGCTTGTTATAAAACCTTTCTGACTATCCGGTAATTTAGGTGCATTAGGTGTTTCTTCTCCTACAGCCGAAAAATTATAGCACATACCCTTCTGAACCATCCACGATTCGAACTTGGCAGGATATTTAGTTTTTACGTGAGCATGTTCAGGAATCATCTGGCTGGGAAGCAGATAAATCTCGTGAGCAAAATATCCGTGTTCTACATCATTTACCCAAAAGATACCACCCATACCTGTATTCTCGAAATCGCCCAAGCCAAAGTCGGTAACCCACATATCCTTTTCCATAAGAGGGGTAAACGGAATTCCATAAAACTCGAACATGTCTTTATATGCCTTCATGGCAACTTCTTTGTCAAACTTGCCGTCTTTATAGAAATCGGCATTAGTAAATTTTTTCGCGTAAGTCATTTCCTTATTATTAGTACATACTGAATCTTTGCCGCAACAAGTCGAATCTTTTGCATCAGCAGAAGCGTCGCCGGCAGTTTTACCCGTGCAAGCAACCAATGAGCATACAAGTAAGCTCATGGCAAGTGTTTTCATTTTAAATTCTGTTCTCATTTTGTTTTTAAATGTATTTATGAATAATTAGATTCAACACTTTGCTATTCCTTCTATTTCTATCAATAGTTCGTCGCGGCACACATCAGCCCACATATACGAAACAGGAACAGTTAATTTATACGCTTGCATCAATTGCTCGGCTTCGTCCACAAATGATTTGTCTTTCAGATAAACCCGCAACATAGAAAGTTCGCCTGTTTTACCGACAAGCTGTGCAATATTCTCCATCGTAATTTCAAGTTGTTTGGCTAATCCAACTCCCTTGAGACTCTCCTCGCCCCGGATAGCAGCCGTACCTGATATATAAATCAACCCCTTTTCTTTGATTGATAAGCGCTTTGCACGCTCAAACTTGGGAGTAGCCTTTCGGTTATGGCATGCAACAAGAACCTGGTCCGAGTAAGCATGAGCCGCAACCTGCAATTTATTATCAATCGGACTTGCAGAACAGTCGTCTTGTTTGAAAACTACAGCATCCAGATCGATAACGATACCTCCCCAATGCGCACCAATTCCGGTAGCCGCAGGATATCCTTCGGGCCACATAGTCTTTTCATAAAACGATGCACGTGCATCATTAAAAGCCTGATAGTTCTGGTATTCGCCACAAAAGCCGGTAATCTTTTCAATATAATTCCATTGCCTTACAATACTGTTTACAGGAAAGCCTTCTTTTGCCAGCAGATCGTTTACCTGAGAGAAAACGTCTGCCGATTGCGCTTCAATGGTTTTATTGATAAAATCGTCCTGAAATCCTCCGGCAAACAAGAAACGTCCTTCCTGATTTTCGAGCACTACATAGGGCAACTCTCCGTTTTCACGATAAGAAACAACATCTGTTTCGTCGCACTTATAACTGTGAACCTCCAGAAGCAAAGCTCCACGCAAGGGAGGTTGAGCCACATAACTTACCGAAGGTTGTTTTGTTCCAAAGCAAGTCTTCACCTTATCGCGGATAATGGATCTTCTTTGGTCGTATTCTTCATTTGAAACAGGCATGCCGATAAACACAAGACGGAGAATGTTCTCGTCGGCAGGTAGCCGAGACAATAACACATCCACCATCTCTGCAAATCCGGCGCGTTCAGCAGCACATATTCTATATTTTATTTTATCGCAATAATTCATTTTCTGTTCTTATAAGGAGTTTACATACTCCGTTAATGCTTCGATTTCTTTTTTCGACACTTTCTTATCGATTCCGTGCTTTTGCACTTCAAAAACTTCCTGCATAGTGGCTGCCCGTCCGTTAAACAAATAGGGTGCCGTACGCCAGACTTCGATCAGCGTAGGGGTATCCCATCCTTTCTCGAACTCAATATTATCGCCAATTCTATGCATCTTCTGGTCGGTATAGTAAGGTCCGCTGTGGCATTCGCCGCACTGCAGCTTATCAAAAACCTTACGGCCTTCTTTTGCCTTCTCGCTTAATTCTCCGTTTACGAGCAGGGGACTTGGTAAGGGACGTAATGCTTTTAAGTAGGCATCCACACAGACAGCATGTTCTTCTTTTACTTCAAAGAACTGAATAAACTTAAACCCGGCCCTAACAGCCCACTCGGCTGTCTCGCGTATTCCCGAAATCATACTGGGAGCAGTTACATGCGAATAAAGCATACTCTTGCAGTTCTTGGAATTTCCTACACCATCGTTCATCAAATCCCAGTTCATTCCATCGGCACGGCCTTCTCCCGGATGGCATCCTGTACAAGACTGCCAGCCCTGAAAGCAATTCGTGGCATCGTTAAAGTACTTTTCGCCGCTGTTTTCCTTCGTTTCCTCGCGACCCGGATTCATATCCACAGCTTTAACACCGAGGTTGTCCAAATCCACTACATTAAGTATGTCGGCAAAATAAGTAGGAATAAGCAAGGTGTTACCTTTTAGCAAAAGCAGTCGGGGACCGTTACCTTCAAGTTGTATTCGCTTGCGCAAACCATACAAAAAATGTAAGTCGTAACTCAGGTTTTCTTTATTTGCATAAGCTTCAAACTTCTTCCGCATAGCAGGATGGTCTATCACGCTTACTTCGTGGGTACCGGAATGGGTAATAAAAAGTCGGGCTTCATTGCAGGCAATACTCCAGACTCCAGCCGCGCCCTTTTCTGGTTCGTCCACCAAAACAGAACCCAGGTAAGTTTGTTTCGCCACATCTATTACGCTAAATGCACTGGTATTCATCCAACCTTGTTGAAGCTGCGACGTTGGAACGGCAAAACGACCCAGATTATGCGATACATACACATACTTTCCATCGGGAGTAATGCAAATACCGTTCACAGCATTGCTACCGTTGGCTATCTGAATATCACGCACTTTCTTAAAGCTTTTCATCTCAATAACCGAAACACAGGCTGCAACAACATCCACATCCGCCCGTTGAGCCGGAAGGAAATTGGTTACGAACATATATTTGCCGTCTTTGCTAAATACCGCCCCTTTGGGTTCACGCAGTACACGAGTTGTGCGTACTACTTTGCGGCTTGCCAGATCTATTTCGGAAACCGTATTCGAAAACTGATTGCATACATAAACATATTTTTTGTCGGCACTCAGCATTGGATAACATGCACCCGACCCAACCGGTATAGAAGATTCTATACGACCGGATTCGAGCAAAAGCACCTGCAATTTGCCGGCGGACTTAAACGTAGTCACATAGGCTTTGTTGCCATCCACCGTAAGTCCGGTAGGCTCATCATCCATGGGATACGAACGAACCAGCTTGCTGCCGTCGGCCGAAAATAAATCCACCCTATTGAGTCCTTTCTGCGAAAGCAGTAGCTGCCCCTTGTCTGTCAGCACCATCGCGGTAGTGAAAAACGGACGACTACCGGCCATGACGCATAAAGTAAGACAACAAGCCAAACTAATCAGAAAACCTTTTCTTATTAAATATCTCTGTTTCATCGTTACTCCATTAAACATTCGTAGTACGGATGTATCCAAGTTCACCCGAAATAGTGCGGGCCACATCTTTTATATGCGCTGCCGAAGTGCGAATTACCTCTTTCGTAAGACGGTCTTTCGGTCCCGAAATCCAGATAGCTCCACAGGGATAACCCGTATAATTAAATATAGGTGCTCCGATACAAATCACACCACCCATTTCTTCTTCGTTATCCATGGCAATACCTGTTTCACGCACTTTGTCGAGTTCCTCCAGATAGGCATCCCTGGTTGTAATGGTACGGGCATTGTATCGTTCGAACGACATATACGACAGGTAGCGGTCTCTCACAATATTGGGTAGAAAAGCCATGATGGCCTTTCCCGGTGCCGAACAATGAAGTTCGAACGGCTTACCCGGCGAAAGCACAAAACGAAATGTATGATTTCCCTGCGCCTGCTCAATAAAGATTCCTTTCTCGTTACCAAGTACTCCGAAACAAGCTGTTTCGCTCACAAGATCGCGCAGATCACGCAAACGGGGAACAACAGTTTCGAGCAGATTATGCTCATTAAGCGCCCTGAACCCCAAAGTAAGAAGTTTGCGGGACAACTTATACCGCTTGGCATCCTCGTTATACATAAGATAATCCAGGCGAACCAACGTATTGAGAATACGGTAAGCTGTAGTCTGCGAAATATCAAGCGCATCCTTTATGGCCTGCAAGGTATCTCCTTGAGAACGAAGCGAAAGATATTCCAATACCGCTATCCCTTTTTCGAGATTAGGCACCTTGTAATTATCTTCTCCTTTTTCCATATTTGGATGAGCACTTTCCATATTTGAAATTATGTTTCAGATTTGAATCAAATATAAACGCGTAATTCATAAAGCCTTCAACTTAAGTGTAAAAATAAGTTAAGTATGTTTTAAAGCATACAGCATCACATTTCCACGCCCTAAGCAAACCAACAAACCTTCCGTTACAAGCTCATCCAGTTCCTTGAGGGCTTTGTAACGTGTACAGCCTGTAAGTTCCGAATACTTGCGTCGGGAAAGTCCAGAGGAAGGATTGTTTTGCAAGTAGGCGATTACCCTCTCGCGTCGTTGTTCGGGAGTAAGCGGACTAATTGTCACATTTTCTTTACGGGAAAAATGAATATCACTGAGCTTGGCCGTAAGTGTTTTGGAATTTCTAAAGGTAACATGATGAAATGAAACCGACTGCGAGCGGATTTCTTCGGGAGTTTGTACCGGACGACTTTCCAGCGAGAGGGAATAAAACCCGAATCCATCGAGTTCCACATTAAATCCTTCTTTCAACTTATCACTCATCCCGTCCGAAAACAATTGAAGAGCTCCTTTTAAATCGCCTCGTGTAAACGTAGAGCCAGCAACGATGGAATCGATAAGCTGGTCGGTCGAGACTGTGCCCCTGGGTGAAAATCGCGCGTGGAGTGGTTGATCTTCGGTAGCCCCATCGCGACTTGGTGTGCGGTGTAACGTGTATTCTGCGTTCATTCTATATAAAAATGGTATTAGAAAGTAAATAAATCAGATTCAAAGGATACGAAGGTTAGTTATCGTCCAGCCTTACATTATTCCGTCCGACGTATGTAACACGAGCGTCCGATATATGTCGGACGCTCGTGTCACATACGTCGGACGCTCGGTCAACGATTGTCGGACGGACTAATCTTCGTATGCAAAGATATTAAAATAGGCGGTAAACAGGGCTACTACAAAGCATAAAATTGCATGATAATCCCGAATCCGAATATTTTATGTAATTTTGCCATACCAAAGGGATTACGTGAACAACGGGCATTCTATATCGTTGTTACTTTCCGGCTGGAAACATAACAGTATAATATAACGTAGCATACAAGGTGATATATCCTCAAAATTTTGAGCAGAAAACAGGCTTCGACAAAGTTCGTCAGCTTATTAGTGATAAGTGTCTAAGTCCGCTGGGCGTCGAAAGGGTTGCCGACATGGCTTTCTATGCCAGCTTCGACATCGTTACCACCCGACTTACCCAAACCGAAGAGTTTGTAAGAATTCTGCACGGAGACAAGGAATTTCCGTCGAGTTACTTCTTTGATGTACGCTATTCGCTTAAGCGCATTCGTCCGGAGGGGACTTATTTGGATGAGAAAGAGCTTTACGACCTGAAACGTTCTCTGCAAACCATAAACGATATTGTACGGTTTTTTCGCCCTGCCGGCAACGATTCCGAAGAGATTCTCTATCCTGCGCTTACATCTCTGGCAGGAGATGTGCTGGTTTTTCCGCAGTTGGTTAGTAAAATAGATAGTATCCTTGATAAATACGGACGGGTAAAAGACAATGCTTCGCAGATATTGATGCAGATTCGCCGGGAGATGACCCTCACAATGAGCGGTATATCCAAGAGTCTGCAGTCCATCTTGCGCGCCGCACAATCCGAAGGCGTAGTGGATAAGGACGTAACTCCCACCATGCGCGACGGGCGATTGGTTATTCCTGTTGCTCCGGGTTTTAAAAGAAAGATTAAGGGAATTGTACACGACGAATCGGCCAGCGGAAAGACTGTCTTTATTGAGCCAGCCGAAGTAGTAGAAGCCAACAACCGCATACGCGAACTGGAAGGCGACGAGCGTCGTGAGATTATCCGCATTCTTACCGAGTTTACGAACCTTGTCAGGCCCATGGTTCCCGACATACTCTATTCGTACGAGTTTATGGCCGAAATAGATTTTATTCGTGCCAAAGCTCTTTTCGCTGAACAAATAAAGGCGATAAAACCGATTGTGGAAGATAAACAGCAGGTAGACTGGGCGCGTGCCATCCATCCCCTGCTCTATCTTTCGCTGCAAAAGCAACACAAAGAGGTAGTACCGCTGGATATTGAGCTAAATACGGAGAAAAGGATTCTGATTATCTCCGGTCCCAATGCGGGGGGTAAATCTGTTTGCCTTAAAACCGTAGGTATCTTGCAGTACATGCTGCAGTGCGGGTTACTAATTCCTATACACGAAAGTTCGCGGACAGGCTTGTTCGAAAGCATTTTTATAGATATCGGCGACGAACAATCTATCGAAAACGACCTCAGTACCTATAGTTCGCATCTTACAAACATGAAGTACTTTGTGCGCAATTGCGACAGCAAAACAATTATACTGATAGACGAATTTGGTAGCGGCACGGAACCTCAGATCGGTGGAGCCATTGCCGAAGCGCTTCTCGATCGCTTTAACCGGAACGAAAGCTACGGGGTTATCACCACACACTATCAAAACTTAAAACATTTTGCCGAAGACACCCCGGGTATTGTAAACGGAGCCATGTTGTACGACAGGCATCTGATGCAACCGCTTTTTAAGCTTTCAATCGGAAATCCCGGAAGTTCGTTTGCCGTGGAGATTGCCCGTAAAATCGGATTACCGGAGGAAGTGATTGCCGAAGCCTCAGCTAAAGTGGGTTCGGACTATATCGATATGGATAAATACCTGCAAGATATTGTGCGCGACAAGCGTTACTGGGAAAGCAAACGACAAAATATCCGTCAGCAGGAAAAGAAACTGGAAGATATTACCACCCGCTATCAACAGGATTTAGAGGAGGTAAACAAACAACGTAAAGAGATCATGCGCACTGCCAGAGCAGAAGCTCAGCGCATCATGTCCGAGGCAAATGCCAAGATAGAGAATACTATCCGCGAAATAAAAGAGGCTCAGGCCGAAAAAGAAAGAACCCGTATGGCACGAAAGGCGCTCGACGAGTTCAAGGAATCGGTTCTGGCTCAGGATGATGCCAATGATGCCATCGCCATGAAAATGGCCAAGCTAAAGGAAAGGCAGGATAAGAAAAAACAAAAGCAACCCGGGCAGCCCCTTGTAAAACCGCAGTTTAACCGCGAGGTGATTGAAACCGGCGACAGCGTACGGTTGAACGGACAGACTACAGCGGGAACTGTGCTCGAAGTAAACGGAAAGCAAGCTACGGTTGCCTTTGGTATGATAAAAAGCACCGTTAAACTGGAACAACTCGAAAAGGTAAGCAAGAATCAACTAAAAAAGGAGATTCAGAAGAGCACCTTTATTAGTTCGCAGACAGCCGATGATATGCACGAAAAAAAGCTTACCTTCCGGCAGGAAATTGATGTAAGAGGAATGCGGGGCGACGAAGCGCTGCAGACTGTAGTTTACTTTATTGATGATGCCATTCAGGTAGGTGTTGCCAGAGTACGGATTCTGCACGGGACAGGTACCGGGGCCCTTAGGCAAATTATCAGAGATTACCTGAAAACTGTACCAGGTGTTCATACATTCCGAGACGAACACGTTCAGTTTGGAGGGACTGGTATTACGGTTGTCGAGTTAGAATAAAAAGCATAGATTATGAAAAACCGGATCAAGACTCACAGCAAAAAAAGGGGAAGCAACCGCCGCCTTTCCGAAAATTACATGTATACCGGCGAACTGGAAACGAAAACAGGCATCCGGTTGGTTCAGTATAATTCGGAAATGCTGGAGGTGAAGGACATTACAAGTCTCACGTCCTTTACGCCGCTTGTAAGTAAAAAGTGCGTGAGTTGGATTCACGTAACCGGACTTACCGATGCCGCGCAGGTAACTTCGCTTGTAAAAGAGTTTGGTTTACATAATCTGGATGCCAAGGATATATTAACGCCCGAGCATGTGGTTAAGATAGACGTTTTTGAGAATCACGCGCTTATCATTCTTAACGACTGCTATTACGATATAAACAGCGAGCTGCACAGGGAACACCTGAGTTTGATTCTTACCAAAGATACGGTTATTTCGTTTACAGAAAGCAACAATCCACTTTTCGATGCCACCTTAAATGCCTTACAAAGTAATTTGTTGGGTATTTGCGCAAGGAAAGCAGACACCCTGCTTGCCTTCTTATTAAACCACGTTACGGTAAGTCTGGTCGACTCGGCGTCCCGTATCGAAGACATGCTGGAAGATCTGGAAGAAGAATTATTGGATATTAAAGGGAATCGGATCAATTTCGGAGAATCAATCCAGAAAAAAAGGCGCGAATACATGATGATAAAAAAGAGTGTTTTGCCGCTAAAGGAGCAGTTTAACAAACTGTTGTTGTCCGGCAATCCGCTTATCAACAAAGATACGCTCCCCCTGTTTCGTGATGCAAACGATCAGTTGCAATACGTAACCCAGAGCATGGAAGGTTGTCGTGAAATAATATCATCGCTGGTAGACCTTTACATTTCCAACAATGACCTTCGGATGAATGCCATAATGAAACGGCTCACTGTAATGTCTACTATATTCATTCCCCTTACTTTCCTTGCAGGAGTATGGGGAATGAACTTCAGACTTATGCCCGAACTAAGCTGGGAATATGGTTATCTGATTGCCTGGGGCGTTATGCTTCTTACAGGACTTCTCACTTGGCTTTACATGAAGCGGAAGGATTGGTACTGATATTCTTTGTGGCATCGATAATGTATTCGGGACGATTTTTTACCTCGTCGAACAGGATACCTATATATTGGCCCAATACGCCAACAGTAAGTAGCTGAACTCCACCAAAGAAAACAACAGCGATCATTAAGGAAGTCCAGCCGGTTTCCGCATTGCTGAATCCATATATCTTACCAATTGTAAACCAGATAGCCAGCAAAACACCTATTAACACAGTCGTAAAACCAAGTCCGGTAGCCATCTTAAGAGGTTTCTTCGAAAAGTATAACAACGCGTTAGACGCAAACGAAAACATTTTACTTAATGGATACTTTGTTTCGCCAGCAATACGCGCATTCCGTTCGTAATAGAAAGGGATCTGCTTAAAACCAACCCAGCTAATAAGTCCACGGATATATTTTCCATGCTCTTTAAACCGGTCGAATTCGTTCATCACCTTGCGGTCAATCAGACGGAAATCGCCTGTATCGACAGGAAAGGCTACCTCACTCATACGATTTAAAAACCGGTAAAACATACGGGAAGTCAGTAACTTGAAATTGTTTTCTCCCTCACGGCTTTTGCGTACGCAAAACACCACATTGGCTTCTTCCTCTTCCTGCAACCGAAGTATGTCGGGTATAAGTTCGGGAGGATCCTGCATGTCGGCATCCAAAATGATGGCCAACTCCGATTCACAATAATGAATACCAGCCGTAACGGCGGGCTGGTGACCGAAATTTCGTGAGAAATGGATTACTTTAATGTCCGGATCCGATACCGAAATTGCATCAAGTATCGAACGGGTTGCATCGCGGCTTCCGTCATTAATATAAATAATTTCGGCTGGATAAGGAAGCTTACTTACAACCAGCTTCGTACGTCGGTACGACTCTGCAAGAACAGCTTCTTCGTTGTAGCAAGGTACAATGATTGAGAGTTTTTTCATTCCCGCTAAGCTTTGAATGTATAGTATTTATTCATTATAAAATTAATCACTGTATAAAATGCCATCGCCAGCAGCTGGTTAAAATAAGAATCGATGGTAAGGTGTTTATTCAGGTAAAGTAACAACCCCAACTGCATGAGGTAGCATATACCAAATACCACACCAAAACGAACAGCACCACGGGTCCAGCCGATAGTGCTCTTAAACGTCCATTTTTTATTCAAAACAAAACTATTCAATACTCCTGCAGCATACCCGGTTATGTTTGATAAAACATCCGAACATCCTGCCATTTTCATCATTACCCATATAACAACAGCTGTAATCAGTGTGTTGCTCACACCGACAACGCCGTATCTAATGGCTTGCTTTAACGTTTCCATTCCTATCTATAATAGCTGTTATTTCATCCTCAGACAGCTCCTTTACATTTGTTACCGTGTACACTTCCGATAAAAAGCTACCAAATTGGTTGCACTCTGCAATTGTAGCATCCAGCAGAGCCTTGATATCCGTACGAATTGGTAACAAGAAAAGCAGTACAGCATACCTGTCCTTTATATCCATCCGCTCGATTTCGCAATCGGCTTTTGCCAGATAAAAGGCAAATTCGCGTTCAATAATCTGACGCTGGTACGCCTCAAAAGGTTTTTTATCTGCCGCCTGTAAGAGTACAAAGAAACGAAGTTTTTCGTTCTTTCCACCTAATCCGGTCGAAATATATATCTGTTTTTCTTCAGAAAGTTCAGACTCAAGGGTTATACGACTCTCCATGAGCGCTAAATGAGCCCAGTCTTTTAATGTTGAATCCGGCGCCTGCACATATTTTTCGAGCGCTCTGTAGGCTTTCACATTATGGGAAATGGCCAGGCGGGTAAGCGCAAACTTCTTATTCTCGTCGGTTACATCCGGCTCGAAAAGCCATCCGTCAAGCAGTTCGAATTCGTCTTCATCAATCGGCCTCGCATTCTGTTTCATCCTGTCCGAATACTTAAAGTATTCAACCTGGCGTTCAACGGGCACACGTTCTTCCAAAATATGGAAATGACCCTTCATTCCCTTGAAAGAATCGTGAAACTTTTTAAACATATCATCCTTTTCATTCATACGCCACTTTATTATGTATTCATTTAGAGAACAAACCAAACTTACGCAAAGTTATGCTAATTTAGCTAAAAAACAACTTCTCCATACATTCGCCCGTCTTTGTAAGGGACGATTTACCGGTAAAATACCTACTAATCGGTATTGATGCGAACTAATTTTAGAATTACCTTTGCAACAGATATAAGATATATGAGATTATCAGAACTTAGTACAGGCGAAAAAGGGGTTATCGTAAAGGTAATGGGACGCGGAGCTTTCCGTAAACGCATTATCGAGATGGGATTCATCCGTGGTAAAATTGTGGATGTAATCCAGAATGCTCCTTTAAAAGATCCTATTCACTATAAAGTAATGGGATATGATGTATCGCTCCGTCGGAGCGATGCCGCCTTGATCGAGGTGGTAAGCGAAACCGAATTTGCCAGCGAACACAAGCCTGCGCAACAGCTTGCCGGCATTCCATCGGATAATTACGGACTTCCGTCTGATAACGACCTCGAAGCACTCGCCTTAGACAAAGGTAAGATCATAAATGTAGCCCTTATCGGCAATCCCAACTGTGGTAAAACATCTCTCTTTAATTTTGCTTCGGGTTCGCACGAACATGTGGGCAATTACAGCGGTGTAACCGTTGATGCCAAGGAAGGTGTATTCACGCAGAGTGGTTATACGTTCCGGATTGTTGACCTTCCGGGCACGTATTCTTTGTCTGCTTATACTCCCGAAGAGTTGTATGTACGACGCCACCTGATACAAGAGCAGCCTGATGTGGTTATAAATGTAGTGGATGCATCCAATCTGGAACGCAACCTATACCTTACCACTCAGCTTATTGACATGGATGTACGGATGGTGATTGCGCTGAATATGTATGACGATCTGGAAAAAAGCGGCAACAAATTCGACCATGAATCGCTGGCAAAAATGATTGGAGCACCTATCATTCCCACAATAAGCAAAACCGGATTTGGCATTGAGAATCTTTTCGACCGGGTAATTTCCGTATACGAGGAAACCGACCCTATTCTCCGGCATGTTCATATAAACTATGGAGATACCATCGAAAAGAATATAAACTCTTTGCGTAAAATGCTAAAGAGGAATGGCAACGTTGACAAGACGTTCTCTAAACGTTACCTTGCCATCAAATTACTTGAAAACGACAAGGAAGTACAACAATACGTAAAAGGATTACCTGAAACAAAGTCTATTCTTGAAGCCTGCGATCTGTACACGCAGCAACTGGAAGAGATGCTGAAGGAAGATGCCGAAACGGCTATTACTAACGCGCGTTACGGATACATATCGGGAGCGTTGCGTGAAACTTTTGTTGCAAACAAAATAAAAGAAGTTAGCAGTACCCAAATTATCGATCTTTTTGTAACTCACAAGGTACTTGGGTTCCCAATCTTTATTTTTTTTATGTGGTTTATGTTCGAAGCCACCTTCAAGCTGGGAGAATATCCTATGCTATGGATCGAATGGGGTGTAGAGCAAATAGGCAATTTTGTACGTAATTTTATGCCCGAAGGTCCTCTTAAGGACTTGTTGGTAGACGGCATTATCGGCGGTGTTGGAGGTGTGATTGTCTTCCTTCCCAATATCCTTATTTTATACCTCTTTATTTCCTTTATGGAAGATTCGGGATATATGGCACGCGCAGCCTTTATTATGGATAAGATTATGCATAAAATGGGGCTTCACGGCAAATCTTTTATTCCTCTTGTTATGGGATTTGGATGCAATGTACCTGCGATTATGGCCACCAGAACCATCGAAAGCCGGAATAGCCGCATGATCACCATGCTGATCAATCCTCTTATGAGCTGCAGTGCGCGGCTACCTGTATATGTACTCCTTACCGGAGCCTTTTTTGCAGAGAATGCCAGTACGGTTTTATTGATTATGTATTCGTCGGGAATTATGCTGGCTGTCGTCATGGCAAAACTTTTTAAACGTTTTCTTTTCAGCAAAGAAGATATTCCTTTTGTTATGGAACTTCCTCCCTATCGAATGCCTACAAGCAAATCGATTCTGATTCATATGTGGGAAAAGGCCAAGCAATACCTGCATAAGATGGGTGGTATTATTTTGGTTGCTTCCATATTAATCTGGTTCCTCGGGTACTTCCCCAGAGAAACAGAACAAGGCAAGGAGTTTGATGCCAGGATTGAAAAGGTTCAAAACAGCACATTGCCCTCGGAAACTAAAAATGAATCGATCGCAGAACTGAGTAGACTTAAAAACATGGAACATCAACAGAACTCCTACATCGGACGAATCGGACAGGCAATTCAGCCGGCATTAGCTCCACTGGGATTCGATTGGAAAATCAGTGTCAGTCTTCTTTCCGGAATGGCAGCCAAAGAAGTAGTAGTAAGCACCCTGAGCGTTTTATATACAGGCGACTCGGAAAACAGTCAGAGTCTGCAGAGTAGACTTCAATCGGACAAGGATAAAGAGGGTAATCCCGTATTCTCTCCGTTGGTTGCTCTTAGTATGATGCTATTTGTGCTTATTTATTTTCCGTGTGTAGCAACAGTTACCGCTATTGTAAATGAATCTAAGTCGTGGAAATGGGGCGCCTTTGTAATTATATACACCTGTACGCTAGCCTGGCTGGTATCATTTGTTGTATATCAGCTTGGAACTGTTTTCATAAACCTCTTTATTTAAAACAAGATGGACAAGAAGCGTATTCACTGGGGAATTATTGGTTGTGGCGACGTTACGGAAAAGAAAAGTGGCCCGGCTTTTTATACCTTGCCTCATACAAAGCTGACTGCCGTAATGCGTCGGGATGCTGCAAAAGCAGCCGATTATGCAAAACGACACAACGTTAGCAATTGGTACGACAATGCTGTTGATTTAATAAACGACCCGGAGGTTGAGGCAATTTATATCGCTACCCCTCCCGATAGCCATGCAGAGCTAACCATCATGGCATTGGAAAAAGGCAAGCCGGTATACGTTGAAAAGCCGATGGCGCTAACGTATCTGCAATGTAAGGAAATGATTCAAGCTTCCGAAAAATTTCAGACACCTCTTTACGTGGCATACTATAGAAGAGAACAGCCCTACTTCCTTAAAGTTAAAGAGCTGCTTGATAGTGGTATAATCGGAGATACTAAGCACGTATCCCTGCGTTTGGTACGCGAGCCCCTACCCTGCGACACCTCAGCAATTAAACCATGGCGACTGGACTTCAGTAAGTCCGGCGGGGGATATTTTGCCGACATGGGATCTCATCAGCTTGATATGCTAATGTTTCTCTTTGGGAGCATTGAAAGTCAGCAGTCTTTTGTAACGAACAAAGGACATCTTTACGAAACAGAAGATTACGTAAGTTCTATACTTCAATTCAAATCAGGAGTAAGCGCTCAAGCCTTGTGGTATTTTACAGCTCCGAAGGGGGTATCCGATGATTATGTTGAAGTTGTTGGAACAAAAGGAACCTTGCGTTTTTCTATATTCGACATGACTCCCATCGTAGTAAAAACAGAGAATGAAGTGAGGTATGATGTAGGAAAACCAGCTATTGTGGAAGCGCCGATGATTAGCCGCGTCAGCACCGAACTGCTTGAAGGTAGCTATCAGACCCAAGGGTTGCAGGATGCTGCCGAAGTAACCCGGTTGATCGAAGAAATTCTATCTCCCTACTATGCATAAATAGCCTACAGAATGGCTGAATTGTCGATTTTAAACTTCTATGATAAAACCACCTGATTGTTTTTAATGTTATATAATTCAAAAAGGTAAAAGTATATGTGGCAAGAAATAGCAATAATAATAATTGGAATCCTTACAGTTCTCTATGTAGGTTGGAAAATCTACAAGATGCTTACAACACCCAAGGATCCGGACAACCCTTGCTCTGGTTGCAGTGGTTGTTCTCTCAAAGACCAAATAAAAACAAAAAAAGAATGCAGCACAGCGCATTGAAAATTCAAATCTTTATTTATTTTTGCGGTAAATATAAATAAGATGAAACCAGCCACAAGCTCGCCTATTTCGTTGATTTTCTTACATTTTTTTATTATTTTATTTACTACCGGATGCGTTAACGAAACAGAGCTTTTCAATACGAAGGCTGATAATCTTGCATATATTAAAAACAATGAGCTGGCAACATCACGCCTTACTCAAATTATGTTTAACCAAACTGACACAGAGAACGTGATCGAACGATTCAAGATTGTTCATATTACGGATGCCCATCTTTCTCCTTGGTCGTCAGACAATAATTATAAATACCCCAAAAACCTTTTAGAAGCTGTTAAATTTGCCAATCAGGGAAATTTAATGATTAATATGCTTGTTTCCACCGGAGACTGCATCCATAATGATAATAAAACAAGCCATGAAGATGCCCTCCGTTACTTAACTTCTTTTGCAGATAATATATATAACAATAATTTCATTCCAACCTTTGCCATTACAGGAAATCATGATAGCAATATGCTGACAGACGATTCAAAAAATATCATTACAAAAAATGATTTTTTTAATACTGTTACATCGGAACAAAATTATTCTTGCGAAAACAAAGGCATGCAAAATTATTATTATACAGACTTACCTAATCCCATGGGAGGTGTAATACGTTTAATTGCATTGGATGTAATCGATCAGGTTTCTTCCACTTTTGACACACAACATTACGCAGTATTTTCTCAAGAACAGATTGACTGGTTGTGCAATGAAGCTCTAAAAAATAATCTGAGTGAAGATCACAGCGTGATTGTTTTAGTACATCACCCATTCAAACCTTATATTGATTCCACTAACAACTACTCAATCAACAATGAATACATGTACTCAAGGGAAATGATTCCTGAGATTATAGAAGCATACAGAAGCAAAAAAAAGCTTCAAAAAGAATACAAATCTTCATTAAATAAAGGAAACATCATTACGGTTAACACTGATTTTTCCAGTTCTTCGGGAGAATTTGTTTGTTATCTTAGCGGGCATCTTCATACAACTGCTATATTGGAAGTGGACGGAATTACAAACCGAAATGTAAATCTACCCAGACAAAGGATGATTTTAAGCAGTAATATGTCACCTTCTGATAATAGTCCGACCTATTCACTTATTACCCGAAACGCTAACGATATAACAAACAACAGCTTTAATATCTATGCAATCGATACAAAAGAAAAGAAGGTTTATATTACCTTCTTCGGTGCATATAAACCTTCTAATAAGCCGGATTATTCAGAAATCCAGGTATTTAATTATTTATGATATTCATCGGCCAATACTATAGTAAGTAAAGCCATTCTCTGCGAGTTCTGCCTTATCATAAATATTACGACCATCAATTACCAATGGAACCCGCATCAATTTCTTTATTGCGTTCCATGAGGGCATTCTGAATTCTTTCCATTCGGTAACCAACACAAGGGCATCCGCATCAACAACCGAATCGTATATATCTTTTGCATACAACACCTTACCATCTATTCTGCGCTGCGCCTCAGCCATGGCAATTGGATCGTAAGCCGTTACCTCGCATCCTGCCTCAACCATTTTATCAATAAGCACCAAAGAAGGAGCTTCTCGCATATCATCAGTTTCCGGCTTAAAAGCCAGCCCCCACAGAGCGATCTTTTTCCCTTTCAGATCTCCGTTAAAATGCTTATACAGTTTTTGGAACAATATGGTTTTCTGCATTTCGTTTACATCTTCTACTGCCTGCAAAATACGCATGGGATAACCATTGTCAACGCCGGTTCTAACCAAAGCCTTCACATCTTTTGGAAAGCAGGAACCTCCATAACCACAGCCCGGATATAAAAAACGACTGCCAATACGCTCATCCGTTCCAATTCCTTTTCGCACCATATTTACATCGGCACCAATAATCTCACAAAGATTTGCGATGTCGTTCATAAAGCTGATCCGCGTAGCCAACATAGCATTGGCAGCATATTTGGTCATTTCCGCAGAAGGAACATCCATGTAAATCACACGGAAATTATTTAACAGAAACGGTCTGTATAACTTAGACATCAAAGCTTCTGCCCTTTCAGATTCAACCCCCACTACTACCCGATCCGGACTCATAAAATCGCTGATAGCTGTTCCCTCTTTCAGGAACTCAGGATTGGACGCAATATCAAAAGAAAGATCAACACCCCGTAAGTCCAGCTCATGCTGAATAGTTTGTTTAATAATCTGAGCAGTACCAACTGGCACGGTGCTTTTAGTTACCACCAACAAGTATTTTGTCATATACCGTCCAATTGTCCGGGCTACATCAAGAACGTATTTAAGATCGGCACTCCCATCTTCATCAGGAGGAGTACCAACTGCACTAAACAATACCTCTACCTCATTAAGGCACTCTTTAAGTTCTGTCGTAAAATGAAGACGTTCGGCCTGAACATTACGCCGCACCATCTCTTCGAGCCCTGGCTCGTATATTGGAATTATTCCTTTCTTAAGATTATCAATTTTACGTGAATCAATATCGACACAATATACCTCTGTTCCCATCTCGGCAAAACAAGTTCCCGTTACCAGGCCAACATAACCAGTTCCAACTATTGCTACCTTCATATTTTATAAAGAATTATTCTCAACTCATCAAAACACTAAAAAAACTATACAAATATAATATTATTAAAGAAATCAGGTTTATAATAGCAACTGATTTATTGAAAAGAAATTTTAACTAATATAAAAACATACAGCTCTGACTTAAAAAAGAGCTTAAAGATATAAATATGTTACAAGATTTTATAGACAGACACTTTTACTCACTTTTGATTTTCACTCTGATATTTGGAGTGATTCTTTATGACACCTTGGGCTTCAATTATACAGATGAAATATGCACATTGATATTTTGTTCTCTTTACATCTATTATGTTTTCCACACAAAAGACTGGGAAATAAATAAATTATTTCTGATTACAATCGGAGTATTTCTCTTCTATTTGATTTACTCTTTCAAGATACATAGTAATGTTAAAATTGGCATTCTTACTGATTTTATTATCCAGTTAAAGCCATATCTTGGTTTTTTCTGTATTTACGCTATCGCACCTAAGCTAGATAGCAATAAGAAGAAATTAACTCAACATATTTGCTTAATACTATCAATATATTTACTCATTATAGGCATTATTGATATTTTAAGCCCTTTTTTTCTATATACTTATATGGGTCACCCTTCGCGATTTGCCACAGCTGTTTCTATAATTGCCTTATTGTATTTGTATTGCAGCAACTACACGATAAAAGATAAAATCATTTTTATTGCTATACTTACCATTGGGCTTATTTCGGGAAGGTCTAAGTTTTACGGATTTTATGCTTTAAGTTTTTTTCTCGTTTTTTATATAGACCAAAAGTTCAAATTAAAATTCAGTCTAAAAAATTTACTTTTCTTTATCATTGCAATTACAGTTGTATTTTTAGTTGCCAAAGAAAAAATCGTTCTCTACTTTATTGAAGGAGGAATATCTTCCGGGAAAGGAGAAGAGGATTTGTATGCAAGAATGGCATTGTACTATTTTTCCGGAGAAATTTTCTCTGATTTCTTCCCTTTTGGATCAGGATTTGCGTCTTATGCCACGTTTGCTTCCGCAGAATATTATTCACCTTTATACGCCCATTACCACATAGACATAATGCATGGACTTACTCCCGACGACCCCTCTTTTATGGCCGACACCTATTATCCGGCTTTGGCCCAATTCGGAATAATAGGCGCGGTGTTGTTTTTTGCATTCTGGATTTATTTGTCAAAAAAGACGTTTTCATATTTTGAAGAATTAAAATGCACAAAGGAATTTGTTATTACGATATTAATTATAGGTTTCTTTCTGATAGAATGTACTACTGATTCTACAATCACCCATAACAGAGGTTTATTCGTGATGATGTTTTTAGGTCTCACACTATCTACTATGAAAACAATAAAAAATGTGTCCGACCGTTCTTTAAACATCAATGACTATTAACATGAAAAGAGTTCTTCTAATCAATAAGTTTTATTACCCACGAGGAGGTGATTGCACAGCAGTTTTATCTCAGGAATCATTACTCAGATCAAAAGGGCATGAAGTTGCTTTATTTAGCATGCAATACCCTCAAAACTTACCCTCTACCTGGGAATCTTTCTTCCCATCCGAAGTAAGTTTTGCCAAGTCAGGAATTCAAGCCAAATTTATCGCAGCAGAAAGAATCTTTTTCTCGCGTGAAGTTAAATCTATATTTAATCGTTTGATTGACACTTTTAAGCCAGATGTTATACACGCACATAATATTCACTCCTATATTTCGCCCTATGTTCTAAAGCTTGCTCACGAAAAAGGGATTAAAACAGTTTGGACACTACACGACCGCAAGCTGGTTTGCCCTTCTTATAGTTGCCTCAGGGATAACATTCCCTGTGAAGCCTGTTTTACAAATAAACTAAATGTTGTAAAATACAAATGCATGAAAGGAAGTCTGCCTGCCAGCATAATTGCCTGGATTGAAGCGGTAGTATGGAATAAAAATATTCTTGAAAGTTTCACAGACAGATTTATAAGCCCCAGTTTATTTTTAAAGGGACAAATGATAAGAGGAGGCTTTAATGGAAACAAAATAGAAGTTCTCCCCAATTTCATACCAGATAACCTTCCGTCCATTGAATGCAACAAAGAAGATTATTATTGCTATGTAGGAAGACTTTCTGCCGAGAAGGGAGTTGAAAGCCTTTTAAAAGCGGCCATAGATATACCAACAAAATTAATAATTATAGGAGACGGAGAGCTTATGCCTTATTTTAAAGAAAAATATCAGGCAAGTCATATTCAATTTTTAGGCTACCAACCTAAAGAAAAGGTTCTCGAAGTAGTTGGAAAAGCTCGTTTTTCAGTTCTACCATCTATCTGCTATGAAAACAACCCCTATAGTATTATAGAATCTCATTGCATGGGGACGCCTGTCCTGGGGGCAAACATCGGAGGGATTCCTGAACTCATCACTGAAAATAGTAACGGATTGCTTTACGAAGCAGGAAATATCCGTGAATTGAAATATAAAATCATTCAATGTCTTGATACATTCAAGGAGAGTGATTCTGCAGAAATTGCAGAGATAGCGCGAAATCGTTATTCTGCAGATTTGTATTATTTAAAAATCAATCAAATTTATGGAGAACAGACAAATAATTAAAAGCGTGCCTAATCCAACGGATATGTGCATTATCACAACTTATCGTTGTCCGATGAGATGTAAAATGTGTGATATCTGGAACAATCCTTCAGACAAAAACAAAGAAATACAGGCGAAGGATCTGGAAATTTTACCAAACGTTAAGTTTGTAAATATTACTGGAGGAGAGCCTTTTGTCCGTGAAGATCTGGATGAAATCATAGAAGTAATGTTTCGAAAATCACCCAGAGTTGTTATTTCAACTTCAGGATGGTTTAATGACAGGCTTATAAAACTTGTAGAGAAGTTTCCTAATTTAGGAATTCGATTAAGTATAGAAGGACTTTCTCAAAAAAATGATGAACTGAGAGGTCGGGAAGGAGGATTTGACAAAGGTCTGCGGACCCTTCTTACTCTGAAAGAAATGGGAGTGAAAGACATAGGCTTTGGCATGACCGTTTCCAATAAGAATTCGTCAGATCTTGTAGCCTTGTATCAGTTGGCAAAAGGATTAAATATGGAATTCGCCACTGCAACTTTCCACAATTCCTATTATTTTCATAAGTATGACAATGTAGTTACCAACAAGGATGAAGTTATAGGTAATTTTGAGAAACTGATTGCACTACAACTAAAAGAATGGAATCCAAAATCGTGGTTCAGGGCATTCTTCAACAATGGATTAATCAACTATATTGAAGGAAACAGGCGCATGCTTCCATGTGAAGCAGGACTGGTTAATTTCTTTGTTGACCCTTATGGCGAAGTTTATCCATGCAATGGGCTGGAAGAAAAATTTTGGAAAGAAAGCATGGGAAACATTCATAATGTGAACAATTTCAACGATATCTGGCAAAGTGAACAGGCTGCAAAAGTAAGAGAGCTTGTTCGTACATGTCCTAAAAATTGTTGGATGGTTGGAACAGCCGCACCCGTAATGAAAAAATACATAAAGCATCCACTTGGATGGGTTGCAAAAAACAAATTAAACAGTATGCTAGACAAACCATTGTGTCTGGATAAAAAATGGTATGACGTTGGTCAGGATCCCACACAAGGTAATTTGCGTACAAAAGAATAATAAGCTTACTATGAAAGTAGTTGTAACAGGGTTAAGGGGATTTCCCAACATACAAGGAGGAGTTGAAACTCACTGCGAAGAGTTATTTCCCAGATTAGTAAGTCTGGGCTGTAGCATTATCGTTGTTAGACGCACCTGCTTTGTGGCGGAAAATCCCCCTATGCCTTCTTACAAAGGTGTACTATTTAAAGACCTCCAGGCGCCTAAAATACCGGGATTTGAAGCAGCATTTCACACATTAAAAGCTGTTATATATGCTTTTAGGATAAAAGCCGATATAATCCATATACATGCAATAGGACCATCTCTTGTTGTTCCATTAGCTAAACTGTTAGGTTTGAAGGTCGTGGTTACGCATCATGGGCCAGATTATAATCGACAAAAATGGAACTCATTTGCAAAATTTATTCTTAAAACAGGGGAATTCTTTGCTGCCAGATTTGCCGACAAAATCATTGTTATTTCAACAGTTATAGCTGATATTCTAAAAGAAAAATACAACAGGAATGATTCTATACTCATATATAACGGGATTACTACACAAACAAAAACAAATTCGACGGACTATCTGAATCAATTAGGATTAAAAGACAGGAAATATATTCTGGCCGTGGGTCGTTTTGTTGAAGAAAAAAGATTCGATAAACTAATTGATGCATATAAGAACCTGCAAAACAAAGATTTTAAATTGGTAATAGCCGGAGATGCAGATCATGAATCGCCCTATTCTATTAAACTAAAAGAAATGGCTACAAAAAACGGAGTTATTCTTACGGGGATGATCAAGGGAGAAAAATTAGCCGAACTTTATGCACACGCCAATTTGTTTGTTTTGCCATCTTCTCACGAAGGATTACCTATTACTTTACTTGAAGCCATGAGTTATGAACTGAAGTTGCTAGCCAGTAACATTCCGGCTAATCTAGCGGTAGCTCTTCCGTCTGATTGTTATTTTGACCTTTGTGTCGGCGAATCGCTTGTTAACGAGATGGATAAACAATTAAACATTCCGTTTATTCAAAGGAAATACGATCTTACCAAATACAACTGGGACACAATTGCCAGTCAAACCCTTAGCGTATATAAATCTATTTGCCAAGAGTAAATAATTTATATTTCTTAACCCCATAAATACGAAGCAACAAATTAAGTGTTTCTGTAAGAACAACCATTACTGCCACTGTATAAATGGAAATAATTCCTGCAACAAATAAGATGCAAATTCCTGCAACATGGAATACTGATACCACCGTGGTTGTCCAATTGGTATAATGAGGGTGACCTAAGGCCGCCAAAAAAGGATACCCCAACAACATAGATGGAATAGTTACAAAGCAAGCACACGTAAGTATTCTAAAAACGTTTGTACTATAGTCATTATCTGGGGCATAAATCAGCTGAATAATAAACGAGGATAAAAGCAATACCAAACAAACAACTCCTAAATTTAATCCAGTTATATACTTAAATACTTTCGTAAAAAAAGATACATCTTTAGTCTTTGCCATATGTGGGAACAGCACACCGCTAAAAGGAGTAAGCATCTGATTGTATGCCTGATATAATTTCTCAGCAGCAGAATAATAACCCGCAGCCACATCCCCTCCAACAAATCCTATAAAAATAAGATTACTGGTCGTAAAAAGGGAAACAGATAATCTTGAAAGAAAATAAGTAGAGCTATCTTTCATACAAAACCAAATTTGCTTTCTCGATGTATAAAAGTATTTCATTTGTAACGTATTATAAACAAAATACAAACTGATGATCCCGGCAGAAATATATCCTAAACTATAAAATACCGGGACAAAGATATAGTCGTCCGGATTTTTGATAAAAACAAAGAATGGAATAAAACTCAAAGACTTCGCTGCGAGATTAAATACCGTAATATACTTCATATTTTCCATTCCCTGAAAAAACCAGAGTGGAAACATTGTATTTCCTATAACTACCCCAAAAAACAATAAATAAAACACAGACTGATCTTTAAATTTCTCAACGAAAAAAATCAATAGAAGCAGAATAAGAAAACTTACTAAACAAAGGATTATTCTACATATCATGGCGCTGTTCAGATAAGTATTCACCTTTGAAAGATCCTCCCTGTTTTCAGAAATATATTTCGTAGCAGACAGGCTAAATCCGAATTCTGTAAACATGCTAAAATAGAGAATCACAGCGTAACCGAAAGAAACAAGTCCCCATCGTTCTACACCAAGCACCCTGAATAAAAAAGGGTAAGTAACCAATGGCAATACATAATTTATACCTTGCAACAATACTAAAGATATAAAATTAGTAATCATTGTTTTCATTCCTTTCCCTCTTGCCTGCATCCTATATACTTATTATTTCTTACTACAATCAGATCCAAAATTTATTATTCTCATCAAATAAAGAAATAACTTCTGATTCTGATTCTATCATATCATATATCTTTGAAGCAAAATAAACATCATGCAGAGCAATTCCAATGTTGTAAGCCAAAATCCGTTCAGAATCATTTTCCCTTCCTACAGATTTATTTAGCAATACGTTCGATATTTCATCAAAAGATTTAAATTTGGCAAAATACTTAAATCCTTTAACATGAGCTGTATCGTCAGCAAAGACTTTATCAAAGAACAAATCACAATTCTGAAACCCTCTGGTATGTACCGGAACTACCAATACACCCTTTTTAAAACAAGAATCTGGCACCATTAATTCGTTTGCGGCAGTTACACAAGATACAATTACATCAGCACCACTTGCCCACTCTTCTTTTGAATCCATTACTGTAAATTGCACATTGGAAAAGTCTTTAAACCTTGCTATAAAATCTAATTCCTGCTTCTTATAAGCCAACAACCTTACTTGTATAGGTTTATTTTTCATCAATGCCAATAAACAAAGCAATGTTGCACGAGCTGTATTGCCTAATCCAATAAAAGAAAACACGTTTGCTCCTGCACACTTAAACGTTTGAATGGCCAAAGCCGCAACCGCTCCTGTTCTCATCGCTGTAATCCAGCTGGCATCCATCAATGAAAGAGCATTGCCTGTTTGCGTACTATATAACATAAAATCACTTTTCAAAGACGGTTCTCTGTGCGGGTATCTTGATACAACTTTTACTCCAAAACGATTTAAAGAAGGAATATAGGCTGGCATCGTATTAAAAAACACATCGTTCTCGAGCTTTATACTAATTTTTGGAGGCAAGATTGATTCATATTTCACACAAAAGGCATCTCTTACCCATTCAACACATTGAATAGGATTTATTTTCAAATCCTGAATCATTTTAAAGTCTATTATTTTCATAAGGCTTTCAATGTATTAATTAATATATTGTTATCTGCTTCCGATCTTACAGCCAAACGAATGTAATTTGAAGATTTAAATGCATTCTTCGAACTACAATCCTTAATTATAATATTGTGCCGGTCAAGCAATACCTTAGCTAATTCGAAAGATGAATACGTTGATATTACTTCACAAAGAAAGAAATTTGCCTGGGATGGAATCACCCTTAAATATTTAATTGATTGTAATTCTGTAAAAAAACGATTTCTTTCAGCTATAAATTCAAGACACGCTTTTTGATAATCCAACTCATATTTATTAAAGATTTGCATGTAAAATTCCGCAAATGAATTTATATTCCATATAGCAACATCTTTTTTTATAAAGCTAATAAGTTGCTCATCCGAACTGGCAAGTACTCCAAGCCGCAATCCTGGCACACCGTATGATTTAGATATGCTTTTAACAATAACCAAGTTAGGGTACCTTTCAAGAATGGCATTACATAACAATGAGTTTTCAACTGATCCATCCGAAAAATCAACAAATGATTCGTCAACAACCAAACGGATTCCTTTTTTCCTTGCCCATTCTGCCAGTAACAACACATCATCTTTTGCTATATAATTTCCGGAAGGGTTATCCGGATTAATAAGCAACAATGTGCTTATCTCCTTATTCTCAAAAAAAGAAATTAAATCTTCCGTGTTATAAGTGTAATTATCATTATCCGGAAGAAAAGAGATAATCCTTTCTGTATCTAAACGGTTTAAATACTCTTCAAACGTAGGTAAAACAACGCCTAAATTTCCTTTTAACTTTTCCACAAGGCTCTTTATAAGTTCCGCCGCACCATTTCCCGCACAAGCATAACGATGGCGTAATCCGAAATATTTTGCCATTAATAACGAATTCACCTCCATTCCCGAAGGGTATTCTGTAAGCAAAATATTAAAATTAGCCTTTATCTCATTTTTTAGTTTATCATTCGGAAAGAAAGGATTTACCAAATAGCAGTAATCAAGAAGCTCCGGGAAACGCCAATATCCGCCATATCGTTTTTGAATAAGACTTAGTTTAAGATCAGTATCGGCAAATATCGTTTCGGCATTGTTTAAATCCTGAAGATCGTCTATTTCATACCACTTCTCTCCATTTAACCTCATTGCCTTCAAGTCTTGAATGTCCAACAAAGAAATGACACGTAATACCTGTTCATAATATTCATTATTACCCAAGGCTTTACTGTAAGCGCCCAAAAAGGGTACATATATATTTGCCGAAAATTCCTTGCTGAATTTGTATATGTTAACAGTCTTAAAGTAAGAGTTGATATTCTGATAATTAAAGGCTTTCTTCGTAATAAAATTTAAAATATTGTCATCATTATCAAGCATTACAACAGTTCCATCCATCCAACTTTGATATTTAGCAACAACTGCCAAATTAGGATACGGATCTGAAAGAAGGCGACTGATGATATCTGTAGAAAAAACAAGGTCTGATTCCAACAATAACGTTTCGTCTTCTAAAAGATAATTTTTGGCTAAAGAAAGAGAATAAATATTGTTTGTCCGGTCGTAAATAGGGTTCTCGACATATATAATCGGAGTTCCATTAAATGAATCGCCAATCAATAATCGAACCTTTTCTCCTTCATAGCCAATAACCAGTATGATTCTATCAATTGAGAAAGATGTGAGTTGTTGCAACATTCTCTCAATAATAGTTACAGAATGTATCTTAATCATACATTTGGTATTATGTTGAGTTAACTCACCCAACCTTTTACCCATTCCAGCCGCCAAAATAAGTGCTTGCATTTTCTTATTCTTTATTTTATAATCTCATCTCGTAAATAAACCTGAATATTCATATTTGCATGCGATTCTCTTTTATTTTCAGGAGGCAGCTGCATATATGTTTCTCCATACGATTCTTTAAGAAATGCATCTGTATTATTGGGTACCCAAAACTCTCCATCCTCAAAAGGTATTTTTTTTAACGGATGTATAGTTGCCTGATTCCAAAACCTTCCCCACGGAACATCAAAACCAAAGCCTAATTTGTAATTTCCGGAAAGAGATCTGTTTTTATTAATTATTTGCGGAATCCAATCTATATATTTTTTAAGCAGATAGTTAAATATCGGACAAAAATAAGATATAATGTGTTTTAGAATAGACTGATCTTTATATGCATGTGCATCCGAACAACTCATAAGAAAATAAAAATACTTCTTCGTTACCTGTTCAAAAGAAAAAGCCAACCCTTTTTCATGAAATTTATCAACAGCAAAAACATCAATAAAAATACCTCGGTGATACTCCTTATGCTCATCAAGAACAGATATAATTAAACTATTATTGTCTCTTACTTTGCAACTTATTGGAAGATATGTATAATTTGGATCAGTATCTCTTGTTTGTAAAAACAAATCATATTGCACCAGTTCAATGGGAGCTATTTGAATAAATTTATCGTAATCTGCCCTTTCCATTGCAATATCCAAATCATCATCCCATGGAATAAATCCCTTATGTCTTACAGCTCCCAATAAAGTTCCGGAACTCAGCCAATATTTTAATTGATGTTTTTCACATACATAATCAACAACCTTCAAAATCCTCAACATAACCATTTGAGCTCCGCGAAGAGTATCTTTCTCTTTGAATCGCCGATCTTCGAAATATTTTTCTGGGGCAACCATTTATCAAATTTTATTCGTTACAACAACATTTTCAATACTACACCAACTTAACAAAAGCAATCTTGCAAATGTCTCATACCTCTTTACGTAATATAGTAAATTGTTCTCTTATGAATAATAGAATAATCGGAATTAATAGCGTGAAAAATAGTATAAAGATGAGTGCAAATAATTTCTTAGGAGCCACTTTGTCTTTTAAAACATAAGGTTCATTAATTATTTTAGCTTTGATTTTGTTTTGTTGTCCACCCATAGCTGTTTCTTCCCTTTTCTGAAGTAAGTAGATAAAAATTGCTTGCTGAATCTCCTGATTTCTTTTAATAGTTACAAAGTCTCTTTCGTAGTCAGGTAAAGAATTAATTTTGGATGTGATAGCATTAGATCTTCTATCTATCTCAGCTTTGGTAAGTTTGATACTTTTTTGTGCATCAGTAATGGTCTGGATAAGATTATTTCTGTAACTCTGTACCTGATCTTCGATGGTTTTCAAAGCAGGGTTTCCATCCTTCATGTTTTTCAAAGCATTATTTCTGGCAACCAACTTTTCATTATACGACATAATCACTTCCGACATTTTCTCGTCTATTGCCATATTCAATGGTACCATCTCGTACAAATTTCTTTTTTCATTAAAGAATTTCACCAGTAAATCAAGAATAGTATAACGTGATTCTGCTTCAGCCATTTGTTGTTGGTACAAAGACAACTGCTCGACAATAATCTTCGTTTCCGCTTCAAGATCAAAAAAATTGTTTTTGTTTTTGTAAGATTGCACCTGGTCTTCATATCCACTTAATTCCTTTTGAACTACATTAAGTCTTTCGTTCAAAAATTCGACAATACGTTCAGAGTTTTTTTGATCCATATTTGATGAAAAATCATTATAGCTCTTTATCACAGAAGCTAAAATATCTTTTCCTCTTTCACGTTCATTATCTTTTGTTATCAGCTCTACCACACTGGAATTTTTTTCCACCACGTCCACTTTCACCAAATCATCCTTGAGTTCCTCTGCAATCCAACTTATCGGATTAATTGTTATATTCATCTTTACAGGACCTTCATACATATTATTTCTGTAGCTAAAAGTAAAATCTTTTCCATTCACAGATAGCACAGCAGGCAACTTAGAAAATGAATATTCTTTATCAACATCCAGGTCTTTGGATTCCATCTTAATTTTAATCAGAGAGGCTGACTCGACAGACGCAACGAATTCAATTTCATTTACTAACGAATCAACTAAAGTATCATTAACGGCAAGAATAATTGGCGAAGAATTATATAACATGCGCCCTATGGTATAAGGTTTTTGATAGGTAATATACAATTTCAAATCCCTTACAACATCTGTCATAACAGTTTGAGAGGCAATTACCAGCAACTCATCGTCTACGTTAGAAGATCCAAGTAAACCTCCTATACCAAAGCTCTTAGCAATGGCGGCTTCTGCCATCCCTGTCATCGGACTACTATCGTCCGAAATTAATACATTTGCATTAATCTGATAGGTTTTAGGAACAATTACTAAATATAAAACAGACAGAATTAATGAAACTAGAAAAGTAATCCCAAACCACTTCCAGTGTCTGATATAATATAGGATTATCTTCTTCAGGCTAATTACCTCTGTATCTTTTTTTACAATTTCGGATTCCATCAATTCTGATATTTAATTTTTAACTATATACTATTTAACGGGTTACTGCAATAATAACTCCTGAAATTACAGAAATAGAACTAATGATTGCGGATGCAATGGTGACGTTAAATTGCTCCGCCTGACTATAGTTGGCATTCTTTTTTCTTGCATTATTTGCCTCGACGTAAACCACATCGTTTTGTTGTAAATAAAAATAGGGCGAGTCGAACATGTCTGATTTTGTTAAATCAAAACGGATCATTTCTTTTTTTCCATCCGAATCTCTTACTAACAATACATTTTTCCGATTGCCATAAATTGTGAGATCATTTGCAAGACCTAAAGCATCCAGTATAGATACCCTGTCTGAATTTACAGGATAGGATCCTGGCTTAGTTACTTCTCCTAATACAGTGACTTTAAAGTTCACTATCTGAATATTCACAATCGGATCAGAAACAAATGAAGATATTTTTTTCTCTAACTGGTCGGTAGCATCTTGTTTTGTCATTCCCCCTAACTGAATTTTACCAAGTACAGGAAAATTAATAAAGCCCTCGGAGTCTACAGTGTAGCTTTGCATAGCCTGCGATGCAGAAACATCCTGTGTCCCATTAAATTCTGGTTGCGTTTGCTTTGCATAGGATACAGCTGGAAGATTAAAAGGAGCAACTGCCGACGGGTCAATTGCAGAAACGGTTATAGTAAGTAAATCTCCCGCACAAATACGGGGTAAATACTTAATCCCGCTAAATATCTCAGAATCCTTTTCCCTGGTATTCGAATCCTGAAAATAAGTAATGCCTTTTGGTGCGGAACATGCACAAAGCAAATAGAGGAACAAGGCCAATGGGACAAATTTCAATTTCATATCAGTTCGTTTATTTTATCGAATTAATCGTATTTCAATAAAAGGTTATTTAATAAAATTCACCTTTTTACATTCTATATAACGATGCGATAATGGATATATTGCTGCGGAGAAAACTAATTTTAGCACTTGGGGATATAGAGATTCGTGAATTAATCCGTACATTTGTACAAAAGAAAACGTATATGGTTGAAATAGGCAAATATAACACGCTTAAGATTGTTAAAGACTTAGATTTCGGGGTGTATTTAGATGGTGGCGACGACTTGGAAATTTTACTTCCTGCCCGCTATGTTCCAAAGAATGTTAAGCCCGGAGACGAAGTCGAAGTGTTTATTTATCACGATAATGAAGGCCGGATTATTGCTACGACTGCCAAACCTTTGGCTGTTGTTGGCGAATTCCAGTGGATGGAAGTAAAATCGGTTAATGAGATGGGGGCTTTCCTTGAATGGGGATTAATGAAGGATTTGCTGGTGCCATTCCGTGAACAAAAAATGCCTATGCGCGAAGGTAAATGGTATCTCGTGTATGTTCACCTTGATCACGTAACCAATCGTATTGTGGCATCTGCGCGTGTTGACAAGTTCCTCGACAATATTCCTCCTGTGTATGAATTTAATCAGCAAGTAGATCTACTAGTTGCCGACGAAACCGAAATTGGCTATAAAGTAATTATTAATAATTTACATTGGGGACTTATTTACCACAATGAAATCTACCGCAGACTGGAAAGGGGCGAACATTTAAAAGGGTATATAAAAGAAGTTCGCGAAGACGAGAAAATTGACGTGAGTCTTACTCGTTTAGGATATGATAAGGTTCAAGGTATTACCGGAACAATTATGGATTCGCTAAGAGCTCATAATGGCTTTCTAGCTGTTCACGACAAATCGCCCGCCGAAGAAATCTATTCTCTTTTTGGCTGCAGCAAAAAAAGCTTTAAGCAAGCTGTAGGTTCTTTGTATAAAAAGAAGATCATCAGCATTGAACCAGATGGAATCCGTCTAATTCAGACTGAAGATAATACGGCGGAATAACCCGGAACAATTGTTCCCTTTGTGTTTTACAACTTTGCCTTCTATTATGTAGCTTCAACACAATAGTGATCTATTCTTTTTAATACGAACAAGTATTCGTTTGTCATATGTATACCTTGCGTTTGTCAATTGTCAAACGCAAGGTATTCATATGTTGACTTTGCGTTTGACATATGGCAAACGAATACTTGTTCGTAGTCCCGGGGTTAGTTTATAATAGTGTTGCTACTACTTTATAGTAGGATTCGAACTACTTTATAGTTGAGAGCCAGTTCAGTTTCTTTGCTTTAGAAATCAATGAAAACATAATAAAACGCACTAATTATCCGTTATTCTGTTTTACTATTAATAAATGCAAAACACTATAATGACTGATGAGTAACAAAATCACATGGGTTTCCATATTACAAGGATGGAGTATGCTGCTTGTAGTTATAGGGCATATTATGCTAACCAATATTTTTCAGAATGAAGCCACTCCTGTGACTGCGTTTATTGAAAAAACCATCTATAGCTTTCATATGCCATTGTTTATGTTTATCTCCGGATTTCTTTTTTATCATACTAAAATAGAAAAGGATAAAGACTACAAAACAACAATTACCGATAAGTCAAAAAGGTTATTAATTCCTTTCTGCTTCTTTACAATTGCCTGTCTCTTGTTAAAGTATGCTTTTAATCCATTAATGAAAAGGCCTGTTGAACTATCATTTAATTACATTATAAATTCTTTTCTCTATCCGGCATCAAACCCACTGGGCGAATTATGGTTTATATCTACCTTATTTATTCTTTTTTTATTTCTGCCTGTTTATAAATATGCTTTGGCTAATAAAATAAGAACCGGAATATGCTGGATAATCTGTCTGTCTGTTTTTGTTTTTTTTCCCAGCAATATAGACTTCTTATGTATATCGAGAGTTGGCTATTATGCAATCTATTTTTTTACCGGAACTATCTTTTTCAAGTATGCTTACTATAAATACCTGGAAAGTAAAACTGTATTTTTTGTTAGCACTTTACTATTTATTACGTTAACCGTATTGTCTGTCCCCAAAATTTTTCTGTCATTTAGTGGTATACTTTTCAGTATTTGCCTGTGTTTACAACTGGCAAAATATATTCCAACCTTATTTGGGAGTTTTAGAGACTACACTTTTCAAATATTTCTGTTGGGAATATTTTTTCAAATGGCTGTACGCTTTTCATATCTTAAAGTCGGCATTGAAAGCTTATATGTCTTTTTCTACTTCGTTAGTATTCTTGTAGCCCTTTATATCCCAACGATTATGGCGATTCAGATTAAAAAGAGTAAAGTTCCGCTTATAAGATTATTTTTTGGCTTGTGACAGGTGACAGATGCAGTGACAGATGATAAGCCCATCTGTAACCAGTTAGACAACAGGTTATGAGCAATTTACACGCAAAAGGTGATAAATGAGAGATCTTTTTCGAAAACACTCATACTAAAGAAAAAAAGAGGACACCTTCAAGGCATCCTCTTTCTCTATTTTATTAATCCAGCTTCAATACGGCAAGGAAGGCTTTTTGAGGAACTTCCACTGTACCAATCTGTTTCATTCGTTTCTTACCTTCTTTCTGTTTTTCCAACAGCTTTCGTTTACGGGAGATATCACCTCCGTAACACTTGGCGGTAACGTCTTTACGGACTGCCTTTATGGTTTCACGGGCAATAATCTTTGCTCCTACAGCTGCCTGTATGGCAATATCAAACTGTTGTCTGGGAATTAATTCTTTTAGCTTTTCGCACATGCGACGACCAAAAGTAACACTGTTGTCTACGTGAGTCAAAGTAGACAACGCATCAACAGGTTCTCCGTTCAGCAAAATATCAAGTTTCGCCAGTTTAGACTCTCTGAAATCGTGAATATGGTAATCGAACGAAGCATATCCTTTCGAAATACTCTTCAACTTATCGTAAAAGTCGATAACGATTTCACCCAAAGGCAGATCGTAATGAATCTCAATACGGTCGCCCGATATATATTCCTGTCTCAGAAGAATACCCCGCTTACCCAGACAAAGTGTCATAATCGGACCAATATAGGCTGTATTCGTAATAACGGATGCTCTGATATAAGGTTCCTCAATACGATCAATCAGTGTCGGGTCTGGTAAACCTGCCGGATTATGAACTTCGGTACAATTTCCTTTCCGATCATACACTTTGTACGACACGTTAGGAACAGTTGTAATAACATCCATATTAAATTCGCGATCCAAACGTTCCTGAATAATCTCCATATGCAGCAAACCCAAGAAACCACAGCGAAAACCAAAACCCAAAGCAGCAGAACTTTCAGGCTGAAAAGTCAACGACGCATCATTAAGCTGAAGTTTCTCGAGCGATGAACGAAGGTTCTCGAAATCTTCGCTATCAATAGGATACACTCCTGCAAACACCATTGGCTTCACTTCTTCGAAACCTGCAATCCCCGCAGTAGCCGGGCGTTTAACATGCGTAATGGTATCCCCCACCTTCACCTCTTTAGAGGTTTTGATACCGGATATAATATATCCCACATCTCCTGTACGTATTTCGTCACGTGGAGACGGAGTAAGTTTAAGAACTCCAATTTCATCGGCTTCGTATTCTTTTCCGGTAGCAATAAATTTAACCGAATCGCCTTTTCGAAGAACCCCGTTAACAACTTTGAAGTAAGCAATAATTCCCCGGAAAGAATTAAACACTGAGTCGAAAATAAGACATTGCAACGGAGCTTCAGGATCTCCTTTTGGAGCTGGAACCCGTTCGATAATGTGTTCCAGAATCGTATAGACACCTTCGCCGGTCTTTCCGCTTGCACGGATTATGTCTTCTCTTTTACATCCTAATAGTTCAATAATCTGATCTTCTACTTCGTCAGGCATAGCACTGGCAAGGTCGATCTTGTTAAGAACAGGAATAATTTCGAGATCGTGTTCGATAGCCATGTACAGGTTCGATATAGTCTGAGCCTGTATTCCCTGAGCTGCGTCAACAATAAGCAATGCGCCTTCGCATGCAGCAATAGAGCGGGAAACTTCATACGAAAAATCGACATGCCCCGGTGTGTCAATAAGATTCAGAATATACTCTTCCTCTTTATAGGTATACTTCATTTGAATGGCATGACTTTTTATGGTTATGCCACGCTCTCGTTCCAGATCCATATCATCAAGCACCTGGGCTTGCATATCTTTGCCTTCAACGGTCTTGGTATACTCAAGCAAACGATCGGCCAGGGTGCTCTTGCCATGGTCTATATGAGCAATAATACAGAAATTGCGGATATTTTTCATTCGCCAATATTTTTTACGTATGCAAAGATAGAGAATTTACACAAATTTTCATACATTTGGCATACCATTTGTACAAATACATACTATGACAGTACAAGAAATAAATAAAGCCTATTACCGCATTGAAGGCTCTCTTAATAGTAAAGAACTGAAAAATGCGTTCGAGTTGATGCAGAACCTTATTTACGAAAGTAAGGAATATTCATTGCAAGACAGACTTACTGAGTTACACGATACATATAAATACATGCTCCGCTATCGGGTAGAAGGAATGAAAGACCCTATGCAGACTCAGATATACAACAATCTTCTGGCTTCGTCTTATGAATTGGCAGACGACCTGAATGTTAAACTGCTGCTGAAGCTTTCGCCTGTTATCTTCTTTGATCGCAAGCGTATTTCCACATATCTTTCGTCCGCCCCGTTTACTCAGTTGCATAAAGAACTTTCAACGGCTCACGAAGTCGAAGATCATAAGCAGTTCGACGCTTTGCTGCAACATCTTTTCAACCGGGTATGGTTATCAGAAAGAATTTCGCCCGAAGAACTGTCGGATTTAAGAGCCATAATTGCCGATAAAACGCTTCCCTACCCGGTTAGCTGCCAGATTATTTCGGCCTTGTTTATGGGGATTCAAACCATGTTTGACGACGAGAAGGTATTGCTTCTTTGCGATATTGCGGCATCCGACAAGGATGAAATTCGGATACGCGCATTTATTGCCATCCTGATCACCTTGTATTTATACAAAAAACGACTTAATTATTACCCTGCCATACTGAACCGGCTGGAAGCATTGTCTGAGCGTCCTGATTTTGTAAAAGAAATAAGGACTATTATTCTTCGCTTTATCCTTTCCCGTGAAACAGAAAAGATAACGCAAAAGCTACAGAACGAAATCATCCCCGAAATGATGAAGATGAGTCCTAAGCTTAATAAAAAAATCAATCTGCAGGACTTTACAATAGATCAGTTGGGCGACGAAATGAATCCTGATTGGCAGAATATGCTTGAGAATAGTGAGCTGGGCGATAAGATGAAAGAATTTTCCGAACTTCAGATGGAAGGGGCCGATGTGATGCATTCCTCTTTTATTCATCTTAAAAGCTTTCCATTCTTCAACGAAATTGGAAACTGGTTCTTGCCGTTTACTCCTCTCCATTCAGTTTTCGGAAATCACTTCGGGACAGGATCTGATATTGACAAAATATTGGATACAATGGCTATTTCGTCTTTCATGTGTAATTCGGATAAATATTCGCTCTATTTCAGCATCATGCAACTGCCGGAACAACAACGAAAGATGATGCTTGCCCAGTTTGACAGTCAGACTGTTGAAATGATTCAGCAACGGAAGGAAGAATTCATGCCCGAGGGCAAGAACGTCGAATATATTGCTGGTCAGTATATACAGGATTTATACCGGTTCTTTAAAATACACCCTCGTCATCTTGATTACAGGGATATCTTTACTTTGCCTTTGGATTTTCATAATCTTTCCACGATCAAGCCATTTTTGTCTGACAAGGAAAGTTTAACAACCATTGCGGAGTATTACCTTCGGAAAGGATACATTGAGGATGCTCTCACTGTTTTTGAACGTCTGTCCAATACCAATCCGGACAATGAGGAGCTTTATCAAAAGATAGGCTATTGCAAACAAATGAAGGGAGATGTGCAAGGTGCTCTTGAAGCTTACTTGCATGCCGATTTATTGAATAGCGACAGCAAATGGGTAATTCGTAGAATTGCCGGCTGTTACAGAGCATTAAAGCAACCAGAAAAAGCGTTGAGTTACTATCACCGGTATGAAGCTTTAAGTCCCGACAATCTTTCTGTAACTATCAGTATAGGTCATTGCCATCTTGAACTGAAAAATTACAGTGAAGCGCTAAAGTGTTATTTTAAGGTAGAATATCTTGATAGCAATAATCACAAAACCTGGCGTCCGATTGCCTGGTGTTCTTTCCTGACCGGTAAATACGATCAGGCCCGCAATTACTATAATAAAATAATGGGGATGAACCCTACCATACAAGACATTCTGAATGCCGGACATACGGAATGGGCTTTACAAAACATGAAAGGGACAATCAATTTCTATAAAAAAGCTATTGAAACGGACGAAGGCGATTTTAATAAATTCATGGAACAGTTTACGCAGGATATTCCAGATCTCCTTGCTGCCGGCATCGAAGAACAGGAAATTCCGTTGCTTCTCGACGAGTTAAGATACAGTCTTGATGGTATTCTATAATAAAATAAAGAGGTAGTCTTTACAGGACTACCTCTTTATTTTATTATAATACGTTTGTTCGTTTGAGTCGGAAAACTCACTCAACTGTAAAATACTCCGTTAACTTGAATCCGTTCAGAAAGTCTGTTACAACCATTCGTTTCTTACCTGCAAGCTGAACAGCATGTAAACGAATAAACCCTCCCTGGGCTGCAACTTCTACAAAATTTTTGGAATCCGTACGAATACTTCCGAAAGGCAATACATGCGATTCTACTATTTTTTCTGTATGGAATACTTTCAGCACCATCTTCTCGCCGGTAGGAGCAACCAACTCCGTCCACGCTCCGGGATAAGGAGACAAGCCTCTAACAAAATCATATACCTGTTTTACCGATAAACTCCAGTTTATACGGCATGTATCTTTAAAGATTTTAGGTGCAGCCCGCAATTCGGAGCTGTTTGTATAAAAAGATTCCTGAGGAACAGCATCGGCTTTGCCTTCAATAATAAGATCGACAGTCTTCAAAACAAGACCTGCTCCCATCGTCATCAATGAATCATGCACTATCTCTGCATCATCCGTATCTGCAATAGGCAATCTTTGCTGAAGGATAATTTTACCTGTATCAATCTCGTGAGTAAGAAAAAAGGTTGTAGCACCGGTTTCTGCATCACCATTAATCACCGCCCAATTGATCGGGGCGGCACCTCTGTATTGAGGCAGCAAGGAGGCGTGTAAATTAAAAGTTCCCAGACGTGGCATACTCCATACAATTTCTGGCAGCATTCTGAAAGCAACCACAATTTGCAAGTCGGCGTTCAGGGCTTTTAGCTCATTTATAAATGTTTCCTCTTTTAATTTTTCGGGCTGCAAAACCGTAATTCCCTGCGAAACGGCATATTGCTTTACCGGACTAGCCTGCAAAGTACTGCCATGTCTGCCAATGGGTTTATCGGGCATGGTAACCACACCTACTACATTATACCCTCCTTCTACAAGGGATTTCAGGCTCTCGACGGCAAAATCCGGAGTACCCATATATACAATTCGTAATGTTGTTTTGTCCATTTTATTAATCTCCTGAAAAGTTTTCTACCAACACTTCGCGGTAAGAATTGAATATCTTCGACTTGGATACAAATCCAATATAATGACCTTCCATATCTACAACCGGTAAGTTCCAGGCTTTGGTATCGTCAAAAATACGCATAATCTGTTCCATAGACTTATCGATGGAAATCCGGGCTGGAGCTGATACCATAAATTTGGAAACATGAAACCGCTCATAAAGTTCCGGCCGAAACATTATATTCCGGATATTATCGAGTGAAACAATGCCAAGTAAGACCCCTTTAGCATCTACCACTGGGAACGCATTACGGCTGCTTCGCGCAATTACTTTAACTAAATCGCCCAAACTCATTTCGGGGTTTACCTGTTCAAAATCCTTTTCAATTACCTGATCCATCTTTAAAAGTGTTAATACAGCCCGGTCTTTATGATGGGTTAAAAGTTCTCCTTTCTGTGCCAAACGCATAGAATAAATGCTATGAGGTTCAAACATCAGAATTGTAATGTATGCACTTATCGACACAATCATTAACGGAAGAAATAAATCATACCCTCCGGTAAGTTCAGCGATAAGGAATACACCGGTAAGAGGTGCATGCATTATTGCAGACATAACTCCTGCCATACCCAGCAGAGCAAAGTTCTTCTCAGAAAGATACATTGTAAAAGGCAAATAATTAGATACATGAGAGAAAATAAAGCCAGCAATACATCCCATATATAAACTGGGAGCAAATATCCCCCCCGAACCTCCTCCGCCGTTTGTTGCACTGGACGCAAACACTTTGAATAGCAATATCAATGAAAGAAATATGATGATTCCCCAATATGAACCCGACAGCCCGGAAAAGAGGGTATTATCCATCATATCCAAAAACTGGCCGTTCAATAGCATACCTATTGTATCATATCCTTCCCCATAAAGCGGAGGAAAAAGGAAAATAAGTATACTCAGCATCATTCCTCCAAGTAAGAATTTTTTCCAGAATGTTCCAAGCTTCCTGTATTTACCTTCTATGTTGTTCATAACACGGGTAACATACAATGAAACTAGCCCACAAAAAATACCGAGCAGCAATACATAAGGTATACGGCCAATTTCAAACACTTCTGTTTGAGAAAACTTAAACATGGCGTCTGTTCCAGTAAAAACATACGAAACTGTTGCAGCTGTTACCGACGTAATTAGAAGTGGAAGTACGGATGTCATCGTCAAATCCAGCATCAACACTTCTATGACGAATACAAGCCCTGCAATGGGCGCTTTAAAAATACCTGCGACTGCTCCAGCTGCTCCACATCCGACTAGCAGCATAAGGGTTTTCTGCTCAAGGCGAAACAATCGTCCTAAATTAGATCCTATTGCCGCTCCAGTAAGTACGATTGGCGCCTCAGCTCCAACGGACCCACCAAAACCAATTGTAACCGAACTGGCAACCAGCGACGACCATGTGTTGTGAGGCTTAATCCGGCTCTTCCGTTGGGAGATTGCATAAAGAATTTTAGTTACACCATGACTTATATCGTCCCGAACTATATACTTTACAAATAAACCTGCCAATAAAATACCAACAACCGGATATAAAAGCAGCATATAATTTACTTCGCCAGATTGAAATCCTCCGGTAAGCATTTGCTGTATAAAGTGAATGAGTTGTTTTAGTACTATCGCAGAGACTGCCGTACAAATGCCCACGAGAAAACTTACTATCAAAATAAAGTTTTTCTCTTTTATACGTTTTTCGCGCCACAATAAAATCCTGTAAAACAAACCTTCTTTTGCCATTTTAAATCCCTTTTCCGGTAAACACCGTTCTTATTGTATAAATTAATATCGTTAAATCTAAAATCAGGGACATATTTTCGTAGTACAATATATCATACTGAAGTCTTTCAATCATTTTGTCAACATCACTTGCATATCCATACTTAACCATACCCCACGATGTGATTCCTGGTCTTACGTTGTGCAATAAATAATAAAACGGGGCTTTCTTTACTATTTTATCAATATAATATTTTCGTTCCGGTCTGGGTCCGACAATAGACATATCTCCTTTTAATACATTCCAGAACTGAGGTAACTCATCCAATCTGTACTTTCGCATGAATCGGCCGAAAGGTGTAATTCGTGCGTCATCGTCGCTAGACAATAAGGGGCCGTTCAATTCGGCACCTTCGTACATTGTTCTGAATTTATATATATAGAAAGGCTTTCCCATATAACCGATCCGCTCCTGTTTAAATAAAACAGGGCCCGGCGAATCCTTCTTAACACGGAAAGCAATATATAAAAAAAGAGGCGTTAAAAACAAAACAGCAAAAGCTGAGAATACGTAATCAAGACTTCTTTTAATATTCTTTTCTGCTTCCGAAAAATTGTTATCGGTTACATCCACCAATGGAACTCCAATCAGGGTTTTAACTTTTACTCCCGATATCATATTTGCTTTGTCTACCAATACTTTGATTGGCAAATTATAATGATAAAGGGAATAAAGAATTTGCAATCGTCTTTCGTTATCATGAGACTCTATGGCCACTACCAGCTCATCCACCGACGTTTTTTCCATAAAGGACGCTACCTGCGAGCTTTCGTCTTCGTTTACCGTACCCACAATATCATAGCCCATCGAATATAAGCTTCTTGCCACTTTTTTAGCCTTGGATCCCGATCCGATGATTAATATACGGAGTGCCCATTCTCTGTTTTTAATTTTAGCAATGCCCGAAAGTGTTATCAGCAAACGAGGCACATAAGTTAAAACGAATTGAAGCCCAAGTAAGACAAAGAATAGCTTGTAATAAATAACGAATGAATGGGGTAAATCATTCAGCAATACAGCAAAAAAGACAATTACAACGCCAATTATTACAGTAAGCGCCGTTGAAAGAAATTCGGTAAGTCTGGATTTTCCAAAAGGCTTATTGTAATACCCTGAAAAGTAAAACAAAATAAGCCATCCAAACGGAATTAAAGCCCAGCCTTGCAGTACATGAGAATCGAGTAGAAATTGCTCAAGAGAATGGTATCCCTGGTAAATTCCAACCTCATCATAGCGTAGCAAGTTAAAAAGCAACCATGCCAGCAATGCAGACAGGAAGTCTGAAATAATATATTTAAGGGTCTGCCTGCTTTTATTCATTATCTGATTACCTGAACAACACCTCCATCACCCAATTTAATGATTCCTGAAGGATTTGACTTAATCTTTTCATCTTGCCGGTAGTTTACAATATAATCTACACCAGCCTTAATTTCTTCCGATATCTCTTGGAAATTTGCAGGCGAAGTTTGACCGCTTATATTGGCTGAAGTCGAAACGAGTGGTTTACGAAAGCGTTCGCAAAGCGATCTTGAGAACGGTTCGCTGGTAATACGTATTCCTACACTCCCATCGTCTGCAAGTAAATTTGTTGCAAGATTTTTTGCTTTCGGGTAAATTATAGTCAGCGGTTTATCTGCTATATCAATTAAATCCCACGCAATTTCAGGAACCCGCGAAACATAGATATTAAGCTTTGCCGAATTATCTGTTAGAACAAGCATTGCTTTATTATCAACCCGACGCTTTAGTTCGTATATTTTTTTTACTGCCTCCTCATTCGTAGCATCGCATCCAATGCCCCAGACTGTATCTGTAGGATAAAGTATTATCCCCCCTGCCTGTAAAACCTCACAAGCTTTTTTTATTTCTTCTACCATAGTAATACTTAATATTCTTACAAATTTACAAATCATTCTTATACTTCAAAGTAAAAATGATAAGATTATTAAAAAAGCCTCCTCACTCAACCATCAAATGGCGAATAAGGAGGCTTCCTGTAAAATCTTATTTATTACCAAATTACCACACGTTCCTGCGGTGTCATAAACATCGGATCTTTATCTGTAATGCTAAATGCTTTATAGAAGTCTTCAACATTGCGTAAAGCGGCATTTACTCTCCACTTGCCCAAACTATGCGGATCTATTTTTGTTAAGCGCAAAATCTCTTCGTTGCGTACATTCTGACCCCACAAGGCTGCGTATCCAAGGAAGAAACGCTGAGATGCAGTAAAGCCATCGATAGCTGCTGGTTCTTTTCCTTGCAAACTATTCTTTAGTGCTGTATATGAAACAAGCAAGCCTCCCTGATCAGCAATATTTTCTCCCAATGTAAAACGGCCATTGGCATGCACAGAATCCAACACCAAAATATTATCGTATTGTTTAACCAACACATCTGCACGTTCTGTAAATCGCGTTGCATCTTCCGGTGTCCACCAATCCTGCAAATTACCATCCTTGTCGTAATTACGTCCCTGATCATCGAAACCATGTGTCATTTCGTGTCCGATTACCACACCGATTGCCCCATAATTTACGGCATCATCGGCATCCAGGTTGAAGAAAGGAGGTTGAAGAATAGCAGCCGGAAAACAAATTTCGTTAGTAGTTGGGTTATAGTAGGCGTTTACAGTCTGGGGACTCATATGCCAACGAGCTTTGTCGACTGGTTTACCTGCGTCTGCAAGGTAGTACTCCATATCAAAGACATTGGAACGAACTACATTTGCCCAATAAGAATCTCCTTTAATTTCGAGCTTGCTATAATCGCGCCATTTATCGGGGTAACCAATCTTTACAGTAAATGCAGCTAGTTTTTCCTGAGCTTTTGCTTTAGTGACATCGCTCATCCAGTCTAATCCGTTTATTCTTTCTCCCAAAGCCTTTTGTAGATTACCTACCATCGTAAGCATTTTTTCCTTAGCTACCGGAGGAAAATATTTTTCTACATAAAGTTGTCCTACTGCTTCCGACAAGGCTGTATTTGTTGTTTCAAGAGCTCTTTTCCAGCGAGGTTGTTGCTCCTGCTTGCCAGACATTGTTTTTCCAAAGAAATTGAATGAAGCAGTATAGAAATCGTCGTTCAGATAGGAAGCCGCACTATTCAGCAAGTTGAACGACAAATAATATTTTTGTTCTTCGAGTGTAGTCTTCTTCATTAAATCGCTTAGACCTTTGTAAAAGGAAGCCTGCTTGACATCGAGTTCTGGAATGTTTTTAAGACCCATCGTCCCGAAATAAGCCTCCCAATCCAATAAATCGTACGAGGTTTTGAATGATTCGAGCGAAATCTTATTGTAATTCTTCTGAGAATCACGCAAATCTTCGCGGGTAAATGAAATAGTTGCAATACCTGTTTCAATTTTAAGAACCGCATCAGCAGCAGTCTTCGCCTGATCTGGAGTATATCCTGCCAGAGTAAACAATTGATTAACATATAATTTATATGCTTCTCTTATATTTTTTGTATCAGCATCATCCAACAAATAATAGTCGCGGTCGCCCATAGCTATTCCCGCCTGGTAAAGCTGAACAATATTCATTGAACTGTTCTTTTCGTCGGCACCAACATACAACGAAAAGTAAGGACTCATTCCTTCTTTCTGCATGGTAGCAACCATTTTGGATAAATCAGCCTTTCCTTTAATTGACTGAATAGACGAAAGCTGATCTTTAACCGGAGAAATTCCATCGGCATTCAGTTTCACGCTATCCAATCCCATTGTATAGAATGTCCCGATTTTACTGGCAACACTTCCCGGCTCATGTTTCTCTTTACCAAGAGATTCTATTAGATCCTTAAGCTGTTCCTGATTCACTTCCCTCAGTTTATCAAAAGAGCCATAACGTGCATACTCTGGTTTTAACGGGTTTTGCTTAATCCATCCTCCGCAAGCATACTGATAGAAATTACTACCAGGAGAAACGGTTGTGTCAAGGTTTGCCAGATTAATGGCAGGGACCTTTGATGTATCCTTGGAAGGAGTAGTACATCCTGCAGCGGAGACCAGTCCGGCAATCAGAGAAAGAGCAATCATCTTTTTCATTTTGTATTTACTGATTTTAAGAAAAGAATTAAAATAAAAGAGAAGTAACTAAAAAAGTCCCGCCGTTCTACGAATGCAAACGGCAGGACCCTATGAGGGATATTCTTATTTAGAACAACTTTGCAGGATATTCGCCAGCTTCAACCAAAGCCTGAATTTTATCAACCACACTTTGACGATCGTCGGCATAAGTAACACCAAACCACTTTGAAGTTGTATCCAATACTTTCACTGTAGCTGTACCATTGTTTACAAGCTCATTAACCATTAAAGGAATAAAATATTCACTTTTCAGGTTACTCATGTTCTTTGTAAGGAAATCAGCAAAAAAATCTTCCGAATACTTGAAATAATCGGGAGTGAATCCCCACATATTCATTGAAACAGGAGTGTTGTCTGCAATAGTTACCACTTCATTGTTTTCGTCTTTAAACTGAACCTTACCATCGATCCGCTCGATAGCAGTACGTTCAACAACTGTAGTAAGAAAACCATCGGCATTCGTTCCGCAAACACCACGGGCTACAGATCCGCTTTCGCTCAATGTATTTCCCACGCGGTAACCCACCATGCAATATTCATTTTGTTTTCCTGTCATCGCCGAAAGTTCTTTACCAAGAACTTCAAAGCTATCCCGACCATAGAAATCATCAGCATTAATTACGGCAAATGGTTCTTTAATCACATCTTTGCCCATCAAAACTGCATGATTTGTACCCCATGGCTTTTCACGACCTTCAGGACATGTAAAACCTGCAGGCAGGTTATCAAGTTCCTGAAATACCACTTCAACAGGAATATGGTTTTCATATTTTGAAATAATTTTCTCACGAAAATCTTTTTCAAACGTTTTGCGGATAACAAAAACTAATTTACCGAATCCTCCACGAATGGCGTCATAGATAGAATAATCCATGATCGTTTCACCATTGGGACCCAGTCCGTCTAGTTGTTTTAATCCGCCGTAACGGCTGCCCATGCCGGCAGCAAGAACAAATAAAGTAGGTTTCATTGAAATATTAATTTTTAAAGTGATGTCCAAAATTATCGATGCAAAGGTATATAAAAAATACTTTTTCTACCTTATTAGAAACATTTTATTAGCAATCGACAACATGGACTTACACCAGACTGATACTATTTTACTTCCAGAGTTACAATTGCCCCTGCAGGAATAACAACCTTTACGGAACCCTTATCCATTTTAATTTCCTTAAAATCTTTTACCAATACAGCAGATGGGTTATCAAAGGTATTATAGTCATTTATATGTAAAGAGGACAAAATACGACCTGTCACTGAAGAAACGCGAAAATCTTGCAGACCGAAAGTCACCTCTTGTGGTTGATCGACATCAACATTTGCCAAAGAGATATGAATCGTTCCGGATTTATCCTTCGATGCAGTGGCGCTAAGCAATGGAACTTCTCTGTTATCGCGTACCTTTACCTTGTTACAAATAATATCCATAGGCAGATAGGTTGCATCCTGATGCACACTATACATTTCGAAAACGTAATAGGTAGGAGTTAATACCATTTGTTTTCCTTTCGTAAGAATCATAGACTGCAGCACATTAACAACCTGAGCAATATTGGTCATTTTTATGCGATCTGTATATTTATGAAACACGTTGAGCGATAAAGCAGCAACCATTGCATCACGCATTGTATTCTGCTGGAACAAATGACCTCTTACTGTACCCGGTTCTTCATCCCACCAGGTTCCCCACTCATCAACCATCAGTCCTATATTCTTTTTAGGATCGTACTTATCCATGATAGCTATATGTTTTTTCACAACATCTTCTATATCAAGGCATTTTCCCATAGTCCAGTAAAAATCATCTTTATTAAACTCTGTAGCTGAACCTTTACTCCCATCCCATCCGGTTACAGTATAATAATGAAGTGAAAGACCATCCATCCTTCCCCCCACTTGTTTCATTAAAGTTTCCGTCCAGCTATAATCATAATCGCTGGCGCCACTGGCAATTTTAAACAATTTATTTCCATCATAATTCCGGCAATAGGTTGAATAACGGCGATACAAATCAGAATAATATTCGGGGCGCATGCTTCCGCCACATCCCCAGCTTTCGTTTCCAACTCCCCAGAACTTCACATTCCAAGCCTTGTCTCTGCCATTTTTTCTACGTAGATTAGCCATGGGGCTATCACCTTCCGAAGTAATATATTCTACCCACTTTGCCATTTCTTCAACGCTTCCACTCCCTACATTGGCACTTACATAAGGTTCGCAACCCAATAATTCGCAGAGATTTAAAAATTCGTGCGTACCAAAACTATTATCTTCAATGGTTCCTCCCCAGTTATTGTTAACCATCTTTGGTCGATTTTCAAGCGGACCGATGCCATCCATCCAATGATATTCGTCGGCAAAACATCCGCCTGGCCAGCGAAGGTTGGGTATGTGTATTTTTTTCAACGCGTTAAGTACATCTGTACGATATCCTTTCGTGTTAGGGATATCAGATTTTTCTCCAACCCAAAGGCCTCCATAAATACAAGAACCAAGATGTTCGGCAAACTGACCATAAATATGTTTGCTAATTGTTTGGTCTCCCCTATCGGGATAAATTCGGAGAGAAGCATTGTGCTGAGCAAATAATGGAAGAAAAGTCGCTAGCATTAAAGCAGTTAAAATCTTTTTCATAAATTAAACTATTGTAGTTGTTTTAATAATAATATCCGGTTATTGAAACAAACATAGTTAATATATTCTATTCATTCTACTAATTCAATGACAAATAATTATCTTTGTTAGCAAAAAATAAGTAAATCTATGAAAAAAATAGTGATTTCATTATTCTTATGTTTTTCTTTCTTAAGCATTTACACTGCATTCGGACAGGAAAAGGAAACGCTGGTTCAAATTGATACCGATATGGGCAAAATCAAGGTGAAGCTTTACAATGAAACCCCTCAGCACAGGGATAACTTCATCAAGCTTATTAAAGAATCACGCTACGATGGATTGCTATTCCACCGCATTATCAAACAGTTTATGGTTCAGGGTGGTGATGTTACTTCAAAAAATGCACCGATCGATTCGCTGCTAGGTAATGGCGATCTGGGATATACTGTTCCGGCAGAGATTGTCTACCCTAAATATTTCCATAAACGCGGAGCTTTGTGTGCAGCGCGGACAGGAGACGAAGAGAATCCCGAACGAGCTTCATCAAGCTCGCAGTTCTATATTGTAACAGGAAAATTCTTTACAGACATGGAGCTGGATAAAAAAGAAAAAGAAGAAGGAATAACTTTTACCGCCGAGCAACGAGAAGCTTATAAAGTTGAAGGAGGTGCGCCTCATCTGGATAATAAGTATACAGTTTTCGGCGAAGTAGTGAAAGGTCAGAATATAGTTGATGAAATGCAGTTGGTACAAACCAACGAAAAAGACCGTCCGCTGAAAAACATCAAGATTAAGTCCATAAGAATAGTAGAAAAATAAATAAACAAGTAAACATGGAACAGCAAACAACCGAAACTCAAATTCGTATGCAAACGAATTTAGGAACGATTACATTAAAATTATATAACGAAACTCCTCTGCACAGAGACAATTTCATCAAACTAGTAAAAAAAGGTCAATACGAAGGATTACTCTTTCACCGTGTTATTAAGGGATTTATGATTCAGGGAGGTGATGTTACATCAAAAAACGCACCAATAAATAAACAGTTGGGAGCCGGTGATTTAGGCTATACTGTGCCCGCAGAATTTGTATACCCCCGTTATTTTCATAAACTTGGAGCTTTATGCGCTGCCCGTACAGGCGATGATGGAAATCCTGAAAAAGCATCCTCTGCTTCTCAGTTCTATATTGTTACAGGGAAAATTTATTCTGAATCCGAACTGAAACAACTTGAAAAGCAAAAAGAAAGTCGCTTAAAACAATCAATTTTCAATCGTTTGCAAATTGAAAACAAAGATATAATAAAGCAATATTATAAGACCGGGGATAAAGATAGTCTGGCTATTATGCGTGATACGCTTATCGGTAAAACTGAAATTGAAGCAGAGAAAAGAAAGAATGAAGCCGTTTTCACACCCGAACAATGTACTGCCTATACTACTGTCGGAGGCGTTCCTTTCCTGGACAACGAGTATACAGTGTATGGAGAAGTAACTGAAGGTCTTGACATTGTTGATAAAATTCAAAGAACAAAAACCAATTCATCCGATCGGCCTCTCGAGAATGTTATTATTGAATCAGTTGTAATTATATAAATATAAACAGATTTGAAATTATCAAATAGGCTGCCTGCAAACTACAGGCAGCATTATTTACATACATTAAAGCTTGGAATCCCCATCATGCTCGGGCAGTTGGGGATTATTCTTGTAGGATTTGCAGACAATATCATGGTTGGGCAACACAGTGCTGACGAATTGGCTGCTGCTTCGTTTGTAAACAATTTCTTTAATCTTGCCTTTATCTTTGGAATGGGATTCGCTTATGGCCTCACTCCTATTATTGGCGAACTGTTTGCAAAAAGGGATTTTGATAAATCGGCCGAAACTTTCAAAAACAGTATTGTAATCAACTTGATTATCGGAGTGCTTATAAGCCTTTGCATGCTTATGCTGCTACTGAATATCGGTGTATTGAACCAACCGGAAGAGCTGATGCCTTACATTATCCCTTATTATGTATTGAATCTGATTTCTATTCTGTTTGTTATGTTGTTCAATTCCTTTAAACAGTTCAGCGATGGTACAACCGATACGATGACCCCCATGTGGATTATGCTTGGAACAAATCTACTGAACATCATAGGAAACTACATCCTGATTTACGGAAAACTGGGAGCTCCTGAACTGGGACTAACCGGGGCAGGTATTTCGACACTTATAAGCCGTATCGCGGCGGTTATTATTTTTGCATGCATCTTTGCGCGACATTCACGGTTTCATAAATTTAGAGTAGGTTTCAAAACCGGGATGATAAACAAGCAGACTATTTCCTGGCTGGTGCGGATGGGGTTTCCTGTGGCTTTACAGTTGGGCGTGGAAACAGCCTCTTTCAGTTTAAGTGTAATAATGATGGGATGGCTTGGCAAAACGGCTTTGGCGGCTCATCAGGTGGTTGGGGTTGTTACTACCCTCGGATTTATGGTCTATTATGGGATTGCGGCAGCCATAACCATCAGAGTCAGCAATTTCAGAGGACAGGACGACTGGAAGAATGTACGACACGCATCCTTTGCCGGGCTACATTTAATACTGGCTACAGCCTTACTGGTGGTTTTCTTTTTGTTTGCGGTTCGTAACTCAATCGGATACCTTTTTACTTCGGATATAGCTGTTGTGGAACTTGCCGCGCTATTGATGTATCCTGTTATAATTTATCAGTTTGGAGATGGACTTCAAATACTTTTTGCCAATGCTTTACGAGGTATAGCTGATGTCAGGTATATGGCATGGATGGCCTTTGTTTGTCACTTTTGTATTGCATTGCCCATCGGATATATTTGTGGGTTTGTTTTCAAATGGGGAGCTATCGGCGTATGGTGTGGCTTTCCTTTGAGTTTAACATTACTGGGAATTATTCTCTGGACTCGCTTCAACAAACTTACAAAGGGGAGAGCAAGATAAATTAAAAGGCAAACAATTGTTTGCACAAATAAATAGATACAAAAAGAGGATTCCTAAGTAAAGGAATCCTCTTTTTATTTTAATCTGATAATGATTCTGTAATACCTTTCCAAAGCGAATCATCGGGAACAGCTGCAATAATCTCGATAGGTTGCTTGGATACCGGATGAATAAATTTCGCCTTTCTGGCGTGAAGACTTATTCCTCCATCCTTATTTGATCGTTCGGATCCATATTTCAAATCGCCTTTAATCGGACAACCCATCTTGGCCAACTGACACCTTATCTGGTGATGGCGACCGGTTTTTAAATCAATCTCCAACAAGTAATAATTATCCGATTTAGCTAGGAGCTTGTAATGCAAAATAGCCTTCTTAGCTTCTGGTTTCTCTTCGGCGTAAGCATAACTTTTATTTTGCTTTTCGTTCCTAACTAACCAATGTTCCAATGTACCCTCTTCGGTTGGAGGGCAATTTTTAACAATGGCCCAATAGGTCTTCTTTATTTCGCCGGTTCGAAACATTTCGTTTAGTCTGGCAAGCGCCTTGCTTGTTTTGGCAAACAGCACCAAACCCGACACCGGACGATCCAACCGATGAGCAACACCCACGAAGACATTTCCAGGCTTACAATACTTTTCTTTAATCCATACTTTAAGCATGTCAGAAAGTGGTGTATCCCCTGTTTTATCTCCCTGAACGATTTCCCGACAGGTTTTATTTACAGCAATCAGATGATTATCTTCGTAAATTACTTCCATATTACATATTCATTCCACCGCAACAATGGATGACCTGACCACTTACATAAGAAGACAAGTCGGAAGCCAGGAACGTAGCTACATTAGCCACATCCTCGGGCGTACCGCCGCGACGAAGAGGAATACTTTTAGCCCATTCTGCTTTTACTTCTTCAGTCAAGGCTGCAGTCATATCAGTAATGATGAATCCCGGAGCAATACAGTTAGCGCGGATACCACGAGAACCTACTTCTTTAGCTATACTCTTAGCCAAACCAATCATTCCCGCCTTAGAAGCCGAATAGTTACACTGTCCGGCATTTCCTGAAACACCAACAACAGAGCTCATATTAATAATACTTCCTGCTTTTTGTTTCATCATAACCGGGGTAATGGCATGAACAAAATTGAAGGCAGACTTTAGGTTTACGTTAATCACCATATCCCATTGTTGTTCGGTCATACGCATCATTAATCCGTCGCGGGTAATACCGGCATTGTTAACAAGCACATCCACTCGTCCGAAGTCCTTAACAATTTCAGCAACCACATTGTGTGTATCTTCAAAGTTCGCAGCATTAGAAGCATATCCCTTTACTTTAACACCTAATGCAGCAATTTCTTTTTCTGTTGCCAGAACATTCTCGTCAATTACTAAGTCTGTAAATGCGATTGAAGCACCTTCTGCAGCAAATTTCAATGCAATGGCTTTTCCAATACCACGAGCAGCACCGGTAACGATAGCTACTTTACCTTCCAATAATTTCATAACGGTTTAATTTATATATTTAACATTTTATCAGACATGAGCCGGCAGAGTATCCTCCACCAAAAACAGTAAGAACAATTAAGTCTCCTGCTTTAAAATCCGCATCGTTCTGGGCATAAACTAATGCCGTACTTACAGATCCTGTATTTCCAAGTTCCTCTATATTGGTAAGAAGCTTCTCTTCCGGAATATCGAGTTGTCTTGCAATATTGGACATAATACGCATGTTTGCCTGATGTCCAATAAAATACGTAAGATCATTAACCGTGTACCCGTTCCGTCCCAACAAATAAGTTGCATTCTTAGGCATATAAGTACATGCCTGAATAAATACATCCTTACCGTGAGGCATGGATATACCGCCATCATAAGGACGAAGCATAACCCCTTCGGGGCCATTTCCAATATGTCCCAATCCTTCGGTATATATTTCCAAAATCTTAGGATCTTTTTCTGTTACGGCTTCTTTTGAAATAAAAAAAGCAGCGGCAGCATCACCCCACAGGTGACCGGCTTTGGGATCGTGCTCATTGCTGTAAGCCGAGTTCTTATCGGCAGAAATAATCAATGCCTTTGTTGCTTTACCCATGGCAAAGTAACCTTCAACAACCTCAAGAGCATTAATAAATGAAGAACAAGCAGAAGAAAGATACAATACTTTTGCATTTTGAACATTGAACGCCTGTTGTGCTACGTGTCCCGTAGTCGCAACTGTGTCGTAAGGAGAATAAGAGGCCGAAATGATTAAGTCGACTTCTGTAATATCGTATGGCAATTTTGGTAAGGCATTTTTAACAGCCTCCATTCCCATCGTTGTAACATTCTCCTCCGGTTTTGCCTTTGAGCGCGTAAGAATACCTGTACGCTGATATATCCACTCACTTGTTAATCCATTAACCTTGTAAAAATATGAATTATCTACCCTCTCTTCGGGCACATAAAACCCAGTTGCATTAATAAACATGTTCCTTAGTTTACTTTATCTTAATACCATTAAAAATTAGATTCATCACATTATCCTTGCGTTTCAAGCGTTGTGATACGTTATCTCCCATTAATCCTCTGATATATGGAACTTCGAGTCCTTTAAACGCATGATGAAGAACAACGGCTGTGATATGAGTATCGGGCATTTGAAATATACCCTGGGATACACCTTCATTAAGAATTCCTTCGATAATCTCCGTTTCCCGTATATCGAAGTTCTTTCGAACCTTTTCAACTCTCCATATATCTCTAAAGAAAGTTGCTTTAAGCGTTCCGTTCCGGAACACCAACGCTTTGATAGCATCCAAACGAGTATAAATAAACGTAATCATTTTCTCGTCGGCAGGAATATCTTTACTTGCAACATTCAGTAATGTTTTGTAAAGAGTAGACAGTTCAGACTCAACCACAGCCATATAAATCTCGTTCTTACTCTTGAAATACGTATATAACGTACGTCTTCCTTTGCGAGATGCTTGTGCAATATCATTCATTGTCGTATTGTCTACTCCTGAGCGAGCAAACAATTGTCTGGCCACATCCACTAACATGTCACGTGTTTTTGAAACTGTAATCGGCATCGTATTGCACATTTTTGTTGAAACTGTGCGCAAAGTACCTAAAAAAGATTGTATTTACCAAGGATATTAAAAAAAACTTGCAATTAATTTGTTTTGCAAAGAATATTCAATACCTTTGCACCCGTTATCAAATAACAAACATATCGCGGAGTGGAGCAGTGGTAGCTCGTTGGGCTCATAACCCAAAGGTCGTAAGTTCGAGTCTTGCCTCCGCAACATATAAAAGATTCTTAGGTTATACCTGAGAATCTTTTTTTTGGTTTAATCCCCCATAAAAATATCCCCATAAGCGCATTTTTTACACCTATGGGGATACAGTACAAAGATGAATAAACTTATAAAGTAATGTTTCGTCCCAACATCTTACGAATATCCTTTTCCGTTAAACCTCTGCGAGCAGCGTAATCCTCCATCTGCTCTTTGTCAATACTCCCTATCTGGAAATAATTCGATGCAGGATGGATAAAAAAGAGTCCACTTACTGTAGCAGTAGGTGCCATGGCTCCGTTTTCGGTAAGCTTCACTCCTATTTGAGACATATCAAGCAACTCGTCGAGGGTAAAATTCTGCAGTTGGTCGGGTAATGACGGGTAACCAATTGCCGGACGGATACCTTGATACCTTACTCTGTAAAGATCGGCTATACTTAATGATTCATCTGGCGCATACCCCCAATACTCCTTTCGCACCTTCTCGTGCAGGTATTCGGTTGCAGCCTCTGCCATACGGTCTGTAAGCGATTGTAAAAGCATAGCCTTATACGTATCGCCTTCATCATCAAACTTTTTCTGTAAGTAGTCGGCTCCGGCACCGGCCGTAACCACAAAAGCACCCACATAGTCGGTTCGTCCTTCCGAAACGGGCATTACGTAATCGGCAAGCGACTTATAAATACCGTCCTCTCTCTTTACCTGCTGACGAAGCATCGGGAATTTAACGCCATTAACAATAACCGTATCGCCATCGCTGTTTGCCGGGAAAAATCCGTAGGTTGCCTTTACAAACTCCGCTTTTATTTCAACCAGATAGTCCAGTAAACGTACAGCATCCTTATACAACTGCATTGCTTCTGCCGCTTTGGCTCTGTCGGCTTCAGGAAATTCCGCAAGCCAAGATGCCCGACAGGAATCACATCCATGCAGTTTTGTAATCTCAGAAAAACGGCCATTCAACTTCCATGCGCTAAAAAAGAATGTCCAGTGAATATAAGGGATAATTTCTTCGACAGGAATATAGGGAATTACCTGAACACCTTGCTGATTCGGAACAGCAGGTTCGTAGCTTTTCCAGTCGATTGGCACAGGATTAGCCCGCGCTTCCGACAAAGAAACCAACACCTCTTTCTTTGCAGCAAAAGATTGACGCAAATCCTCATAGTCGCTGTTTAATTGAGTAACAAAAGCTTCACGTGTATCTTTGTTGGCAAATTTGGAAGCTATGATAGGATTCTGAGACGCATCCAGCACATGAATGACCGGATGACTATAGTGTGGCGCAATTTTCAGAGCCGTATGTAACCTGGAAGTTGTAGCACCTCCAACCATCATTGGAATGGAAAGCCCTGCTTTCTCCATCTCTGCAGCCACATGTGCCATCTCTTCCAACGAAGGAGTGATAAGGCCGCTAAGACAAACAAAGTCTGGCTTTTCCTCGATAGCCTTCTTTATGATTACATCGGCAGGAACCATTACGCCCAAATCTATTACTTCATAATTATTACAAGCCAATACAATGGAAACTATATTCTTTCCAATGTCGTGAACATCTCCTTTTACGGTTGCAAATACAACCTTACCAGCCTTAGAAGCTCCACCTGCCACTTTTTCGGACTCGATAGCCGGTTGTAGTATGGCAACAGCTTTTTTCATTGTACGGGCCGTTTTTACCACCTGAGGAAGAAACATTTTTCCGGCACCGAATAAGTCGCCAACAATATTCATGCCTTTCATCAAAGGTCCGTCAATAATATCAACGGCTTTAGGATAGAAGCTCAACGCTTCCTGCAAATCAGTTTCCAGATGGTCTCCAATACCCTTGACCAACGCATGAACTAATCGATCTTCGAGTGAACCTTCCCGCCAGGCTTCGTGCTTTTCTTCTACAGCACCTTCTTTTTCAACCTTAAGGTTCTGCACATAATTGATAAGCTCTTCCATTGCTTCCGGACGGCGATTAAGAATGGCATCTTCAGCCAACAAACGGAATTCGGGTTCTATATCTTCATAGCTAACAGCTTCCGAAGCATTCACAATTCCCATATCCATACCTTTTCCAATGGCATGATACAGGAAGATAGCATGCATTGCTTCGCGTACATAATTATTTCCTCTGAAAGAGAAAGACAAATTACTTATCCCCCCGCTCACTCTAGCTCCCGGAAGATTCTTCTTTATCCATTCCACAGCCTGAATAAAGTCGAGCCCATATCCGTTATGTTCTTCCATACCGGTTGCAATGGCAAGTACATTGGGGTCAAAGATGATATCATGCGGATTAAAATCGAGTCTATCGATCAACAAATGATAAGCACGGCTGCACACCTCTTTCTTTCGTTCAAAAGAATCGGCTTGCCCCTTTTCATCGAAAGCCATCACAACGGCTGCTGCGCCCAATTGTTTTACACGGGCAGCATGAGCCAAAAACTCTGCTTCACCCTCTTTGAGACTGATAGAGTTAACGATACTTTTTCCTTGAACACATTGCAATCCCTTTTCCAAAACTTCCCATTTAGAAGAATCTATCATCAAAGGCACTTTGGCAATATCAGGTTCGGCAGCGATAAGATTCAGGAAAGTAACCATCTCTTTGGCTCCATCAAGCATCCCATCGTCCATGTTAACATCAATAATCTGCGCACCGTCCTCCACTTGCTTACGGGCAATGGTAAGAGCCTCCTCATAATTGCCCTCTTTAATCAAGCGGAGAAATTTACGTGATCCGGCCACATTACAGCGCTCGCCAATATTTACGAAATTATTCTCGGGCTTTACCTCCAGTAACTCAAGCCCCGACAGCCACAAACAATCTGGTTTTGGAGCCGGTTTACGAGGTTTTGCATTTTTTACTAATTTGGGATAACGGGCAATATGGTCGGGAGTTGTACCACAGCAACCGCCAATTATATTAACCAACTGTTCGTCTATGAACGGTTTTACATGACCAGCCATTGTTTCGGGCGTTTCATCGTAATCGCCTAAACTATTAGGAAGACCTGCATTGGGATAGGCACTTACATAACAGGGAGCGAATTTTGCAAGTTCCTGGAGGTAAGGCTTCATATCTGCGGCCCCAAAAGAACAGTTCAATCCTATGCTAACAATATTTGTATGTTGTACTGATGCCAGAAAAGCCATCAAAGTCTGACCCGAAAGGGTACGTCCACCTTGTCCGGCTAAGGTTAGCGACAACATTATTGGTAAGTCTTTTTGTTTTTCCTTAATAACAACTTCGGCAGCTTCCAATCCTGCTTTTGCATTCAGTGTATCGAATGTTGTTTCAAAAAGAATGATATCTACCCCTCCTTCTATAAGCGCTTCTACCTGCTCCTTATAAACATTATATAAATCCTGGTAGCTTACGGCACGATAAGCCGGGTTACTAACATCCGGACTCATTGAAGCGGTTTTATTTGTAGGCCCTACAGATCCCGCTACAAAAACTGTTTTACCGGGATGTTCCTGCATAAAAGCATCCGCTACTTCACGGGCTATTTTAGCGGCACCAATATTTATCTCACGTACGTAGGTCTGCATACCATACTCCGACATCGAAATACCGTTTGCATTGAATGTATTTGTAGAAAAGATATCAGCTCCGGCATCGAGATACTGACGGTGAATCGTCTTAATAATTTCCGGTTGAGTAACAGAAAGCATATCGTTGTTTCCCTTAACCTGACCGGGAATATCTGCAAAGCGCTGACCGCGGTAATCGGCCTCGTTAAGAAGGTAACCCTGAATCATCGTACCCATTCCTCCGTCGAGGATAAGAATTCGCTCTTCCAGGAGACGTAAAAAAGTTTGCTTGTCCATATGTTGCTTTAATTTTTATCAAGATATGTTTCATTCCATAAGCAGAAACAAATAAGGCTTTTTACCCGTTTACAGGTCTCTTAATAACATTACGGGTATAAATAATGTTGTACAAACGTCTCATCCATACAACAAGAATGGCAAATAGCAACCTCGTTCCCAAAATCCAAAGAGCTGGTATGCCGATAGCAACGAAAATTATCGTATCCTCGAGCAACGAGTGTGATATTGCCAGATGATGATTCAACAAGTGACCCTCCTTTAATGAAAGCTTTTTCAATTCCATTTGCTCCACCATTATCGCTCCGCCGTAAGCTAGTCCAACCACGTTTCCAACCAACCAGAGGAATGCGGCATTTTCAGGAAGCCCGAAAAGCTTCATAAGCGGTGTAAATATATTTGAAAGCTTTTGCATTAACTTAAATTCATTCAACAAATTATGCAAAACCATCAGACCAGTCACAATCAGCAGAATAGAAATAATAACCTTCATGGAACTTGTTATCCACAGCACCAGAACATCCATAATATTTGCATTTTGCACAGCACTAAGACTTGCTCCGACTGTCTTATCAGCCCAATCAGGCATCACCAGGTTGAGCACAAAAGCAATTACAAAACTCATAACCACCCGAAGAACTGTCATTCTCCAGAAAGAAGAACCTGTTTTTGCCTGTATGGACGATTCAACGATAAGATTATGAGAAATCAGACACATTATCGCAAGAATAGTTGCTTCACGCAATCCTAACGACATAGAAGTGATTAATGCTATTGGAGCATATAGCGGACCAAATGCACTTGTAAGAAAAATGATAGCAGTTTCGCCGGGTAGCCCTACAAGAGAAAAAAGCGGTGACAAAAAACCTGATATTTCTGCAAGCCAGCCTGAATAATCAAGCAATCTGACCAATAAAGAAATAGGTAAAATAATTTTTAAAAGCCAGATGCAAGTTCTGACAGACTTAGGCAATGCATCCTTAACACAGTGCCATACTCTTTCGGCGCTTCTATCCATTCTTATCTTTTAAATGCACGGTCCATCTCGCGCTTGTCTTCCTTCTCTTTTATAGAGTGACGTTTATCGTACTCTTTTTTACCTTTTGCAATGGCTATAACAACTTTTGCCAGCCCTTTATCATTAAGAAACAGTCTGATCGGTACAATGGTAAAACCAGTAGTCTTGGAAGCTCCCTCTATCTTGCGTAATTCCTTACGGTTTAGCAACAACTTTCTGTCCCTGCGGGCAATATGGTTGTTATAAGTTCCATAAAAATATTCGGCGATATACATATTTTTCACCCATAACTCCCCTTTTTCAAGGATACAAAAGGTATCCACAAGACTTGCTTTACCTAACCGAATCGATTTTATCTCGGTTCCGGTAAGTACAATACCTGCCGTATACGTATCAAGCAACTCAAAATCGAAAGTTGCCCGCTTGTTTTTTATCTGGATGTTATTACTTATTTTTTCTTTCATTTTTTTTTTAATTATTCAAAGCGTAAACCCGGCATTAACATCGAAAGAACAAAATCAATAACTATTGGAGCAAGGATAATAACAGCCGACACGACTCCAACGAATTTTAATCTAACAGGTTCATCAACCTCCATATAAGGGCCGGATCCTTCCCAAACGATATATACTGTATAAAGAATGAATATCCTTAGAAAAAAGAATTCAGGCAACAACATTAGAATTATAGACAGAGCATACACAAGAGACGATGAATAGCCTACAAAACGTTGCCATTGTTTCATATCTTTCATTCTCTTGAACATACTCAACCATAGTTCATTTAACACATACGCTGCAAGGTAAAATCCTCCAAAATATGACACCAATGTCTTGATCGATGATTTTAATGCAAGCTCAACATCAAATTCTTTTCTTGTAAACAACACTCCTAAAAAAGCAGACAATGTTACTAATCCAATCAGCGGATAAATAAACCGAGATAGAAAGTCTTCCTCTTTGTTCTCTTTTAGGGAAAGCATTTCCCAAGCCTTTGCAGGCTGGGAAACAATTAGTATTACTAATTTTATTATCTCCTTATACATCTTCACATTTCTAATTGAAAGACAAAAGTATAAAAATAAGGGATAACTTCTACTATCCTACTGTTTTTTATAATAGAAATAGATCCAAAGTGCCCTAAAATGAATAATCTAATAAAAAAAGGGAGCCACAGTTAAGTAACTCCCTTTCGTGTATCAATTTTTAATAAATCAATTGCTTGTTCCCAATATGGCACTTACGTTCCATGTGATTCTATCTGTGGAAGAAGTTAAAAAGGTGCTATCTGAATTAATCGTACTAATGTATTTAATTTTAAAACTAAACTCAGTATTACCTAAACTCTTTTCTTTTGTGGCTGCATATTGCATAATACTTCTAACATTAAAAGCATTTACGTGATATGGAGTTACTTCCGGAGCTTTTCCATCTTTCGTTTTTTGACATGTTAAATACAGATTGTAAGTACGGTATCCATCAACAACCTTAACCTCTTCATTCGGATTAAAAGACAGCTGATAAGTATTCTCTTGATCTGTTTGCTCCTTATGCTGTGAATAGATAAAAAGCCTGTTGCTAATATATGTCAATGAAGGAATATCGTAAATCACCTGTTCTTTATCTTTCAATTTAAGCGAATCCGAAGTATTAATGGCATTCCACTGATCAACATCAACGTAATTTGAAATCGATGCAGTATAGTAACCAGTTTGCGCAACATTCTGTGTTGAGTAGTCAATAAACATATCAATCAGACAACAAGACCCTTCCTGAATTGATGCATCTGATTCCAACGCTGAAGAGTAAATAAGACTCCCATCAGAAATATGAACAACTTTTTTGAATGTCAGCGGGTCATATTCAACTACACCAGGAATTCCATATAAGCTGGTTTCACTTCCTCCTTCTCCCAAACATGATGTTAACATAACAAGTCCTGCCGCAACAGCAGCGAAAGCTGTAAATTTAAGTTTCTTCATCTCAATTCTTTTTATTAATTATATATTCATTGTTTAATTATTAAAATCCTAATCGTAATCCCACATTAAATCCAGCATTGAATGGTTTTTCAGAGCGAATAGTTTCAATTGAACTTCCGTTATCAAAAAAGTATGCCACTCCTCCTTCTGCAAATATGTTTACAAAATGAAAGACAGGATAGCTTACACCCGCTTTGTAATTAACAGACCAAAGCCATTCTTTCATTCGCACCTTTTCACTTTCGGTTTCCAAATCAATTCCATCAGTAAATAATGTATTTTTTACTTTACCATTTACATTAATTTCAGCCATCACTCCGGCTGAAGTATAGAACTGAAAGCGATTCCATTCGGCTATTTTGTATACAACGGATAATGGCAAACCTAAGAAGTACAGTTTTTGTTCGGTCTTTGAATGAAAGGTACCATTTGTTTTCCAATCCGAGGATAATAAGGTAAGTGATAATCCGGTTTGTAAAGCGAACCGATCGTTAAGCTGACGACTAACAGCCAAGCTAAAGCTTATTGGCGTGTCATGATGAATATCTGTCTTAGGTAGCTCGCTGTTGATGATTGCCGAATTCATGAACATTAGACTTTTATCCGCTTGTAACGAATTTCTAAACGCATACGTATTTACTGTATTTCCTGTTCCGGCTGTAAAACTACCACTTCCTAAACCAAGACTCCATTTTTTTGAAGACTGTTCACTTTTATTTTTTGCCGGTTGACCTGCATTTGCAAATAGTTCCCGTTTACGAACAGTCTTTTCGGCAACGGGTTCTGGCGCTTTATCTGTTGATAAAACTCTTTCCTCCTGTTCTTTTTCAATGGCAGACTCGTCAGATTTAGCATCCTGATTAACTGTTACATTGGCTATTATCTGAACTGAATCATTTACTTGTAAGGTCGATGACAAATTCCCTGGATTGTTTCTTGTTAGCGATTTAGCATGCTTTTGCTGTGCATTAGGCTGATTCGACGCTGATTCAATTTTAGCAATCGGTGTTGGAATAGATACTATCTGAGCTTGTTCTTCTTTTAATTGCTTTTCATAAACATCGGCTTCTTGTTGGGCTTGTTGTGCTAAAGGAGTACGCATTGTTTCTTCTGTAAAAAGATAGAACGTAGCTGTTGCAACAACAAGGATTACAGCTGCTGCCGCCGACATATAGCGCCAGTTTTGCCATAAAGGAACAATCTTCCGGTTCGGAAGACGCCCAACTATGGCATCCCAATCGTCCGGTGCAGGGTCAGCCTCAAAGTTTTGCAACTTCGAACTGAATAATTCCTCAAATTGATCTCTGTGTTTATCGTTCATATCTTTAATCCAATTCTTTTACTTTTCGTTGTAATAACTGCCTTGCCCTCGTATACTGAGACCGAGAAGTACTTTCTGTAATTTCGAGCATCTCACCTATCTCCTTGTGCGAAAATCCTTCAATTGCAAAAAGGTTAAATACTGCTCTGAAACCCGGTGGCAGCTCCTGGACCAATCCCATCAAGTCGGCAGCCGACATTTCCGATATTATCGAAGCATCGGGTTGCATTAACTCTGCCGTTTTGTCCAGATCAACAGCATCTTTTAGTATATCAGTCTTACGAAGGTGTTCCAATGCACAGTTCACAAATATCTTTCGCATCCAACCTTCGAACGATCCTGATGCCGCATAGGAATCCAGTGCTGAAAATATCTTTACAAATCCGTCCTGTAATAAATCACGAGCGGTCTCTCTATCGCTTGCATAGCGTAAACAGACCCCCATCATTTTACGGGAGTATTTTTCGTAAAGCTCTTTCTGAGCCAGCCTTTCGCCCTTCCTACAACCCTCTATCAGTTGTTCTTCATTCATTCAGTCAGATATTCAGGCCCTCCTGGGGAGGTCATTCAAGTAATTAGATGAAAACAATGCTTAAAATGCTGCATCTCTCTATAAAATATTTATAAAGAAAGCCTCCGCGAGCAAAAGGACAAGTCCTGTTCACTAGTAGAGGCAATGCAAAGATAAAAAGGTTATTACTAATTTCCTATTTTATATCAATGTGATTAATGATCATGATTTCCGGCTTCTTTCTTCACAGGCACCGCACATCCTGCTCCATCATCAACTGGTACCGCATCCATTTCAATCTTTTTAAAAGCCGAAACCAACTTGGTCTTTGATGTTTTATCCGCCTTGTAAGATACCACAACTGTGCGTGTGGAAAGATCGCACTTCAAATCCGTGACGCCCTTTTCAAAACCTATATTCTTTTCAATCTTTTTTACACAGTGATCGCAATCCATGGCTTCAATAAAGAAGGTTACCGATTCTTTTTTCTTTTTTACATCTTGTGCAAAAGCAGTTGTGATTATACACAACACACAAACGAGAATAAATACAATTCTTTTCATAATTATAAATTTTAATGGGTTTAATATTCTGTTTAATCGCGCCCTATATTAAATCGAACGCCAACATATAACTTCCTTCCGTGAACCGGACCGTAAATCATCGAACTGTCAAAGTTTTCGCCTCTGGGATTCATAGCATCAATGACAGGCATATCCTGCGTATAATCAAATAGATTTTCTCCGCCTATATAAACAGACCACTGACGGAAATATTTGGTTATCTGTGCATTTACTACTGTGTATGCCTTGAATTCACTATTCCAAAGCGGATTTGATTTGGAAGCCTCCGGCATCCGTCCGCCTCCGTTAAACTGCGAGGTAACATCAAACTGCCACTTCTTCAACGGCGTCTGATAAGAGGCTGTAAGCAATCCTTTATAGTCACTTACCAACGGCTTTTTCATCCGATAAGTGATTCCCTCTATATTTCGGTAATCTGTTTGTGCATCGGTGTATCTATACGCCGCAGTCATTGTAAATCCGCGGAAGAAAGGGTAAGTTGCCTCAAGCTGAAAGCTGTTGGAATACGACTCTCCATCCAGATTATAGAAACTAACTTCATGCGGATTACTGTCCATGTCGACAACAACTTGCTTAATAAAGTTGGTATAATACCACTCACCGTTAAGGGTCAGTTCTTTGCCGGCAACGGGGATATAAAAAGAAAGATTCAGCCCTGTATTCCAGGCTTCCTCCTGGTCAAGATTATCAGCAATCCGCATCTTGCGGCTACTTGCCAATAAGAAATTATTCTCGGCAAGGACGTTGGCTGTCCGATAGCCCTTTCCGGCCGATGCCCGTACATGAAACCATTCAAAGGGATTATACTTGACATGTATTCTTGGAGTAACAAACAAATCATACCTTTGGCTATAATCAGCCCTGATTCCTGCAAGCAATATAAACTTATCATTCAGATTATATGTGTACTGAGCGTAAGCGCCGGAAACAACTTCACTCCTGTTATATGGTGTCCTTGTTCCGTCCATAACAAGGTTTTCATTAAACCCGTCGTAATTCAGACTTAATCCTGTACTCAAACTATGGGCATGCGAAAACTCTTTCTCATAAAGCAAGCTGGCATACACATTATTCTGATAAATATTATAGGGAGTTCGATCATACATGGATAGCTGTTCATGATAAGATCCGGAAAGAATCAAAGCCACACTTTCCACCTTCTCCTTATTGATAATAAAAGCCTGTTTGGTAAATAATTCAGCACGGTTTGTTGTTAGTCCAATCTTATAAGGGTCCGTAATGCTCTCGTGATGAATATCTTGACCTCCAGTCCGGTTTTCATGCAAAAAACGGCCTCCATATTGTGAAACATACGATCCGGAGTTATAACTCCAACGGTTCATCACATTTACCTGTTCTTTTATGGGAGTATCCAGAAAGCCATCACCATTATCATCGTGAGACATTTTGTCGTTAGAGTAATGGATTAACAGCCCGGTGGATAATTTATCGTTTACATGCCATGAAGCATCTGTGTTAGCTTCATATCTGCCGGCATCACTGGCAAAGAGATTGGCCGAAAACAGATCTGCTGTCTGCGGTTTCTTAAATTCAACATTGATTTGTCCGGCCAGCGCTTCATATCCATTCTTTACAGACGAAGTTCCTTTTGATACCTGAATGCTTTCCATCCAGGCTCTGGGTACGGAAAATCCTTGATAATCAGCTGATTATCAAGGATTTTTGCTTTAACAAGGTGTACTAAATGTGTACTATTTAACGAAAACAAGAAGAAAGTGTACTTTGGAGTTTTTGAGGTGCAATTTTTAGATTTTATTAAGATAATCTTATCCGTTTTGTCTGTTTTCTTCCTTTTTTGCTTATCAAAACCGATTCATCACTATCTTTGTAGGACGAAATAGATATAGCAAATGGTTGAAAAACAGTTCAAGTTACTTCAAAAACTCATCGACAGATGTATCAAACAAGATTATGATGCTGTCAAGGAAGCGTTTTCTATGAAAAAGGCTTATTTCAATGCCGACCAACGCATAGACTATATTCGAAAAGAAATTTTCAGGGTTACCGAAGAACTTGTATCTATAAACCAGAAAGTTCCGGCTCTTAAATCTATTGCTTTCGATTGGCATACGCCAAATTTCGTTTGGGAAACTTCTTTTTATGAAAATATTACAATCGTCGAACGTAAAAAATATATTGCTTTTTCTTATGATAGCTTTGAAGACAAACAATATATTGAGAATTCGATTTCATACGATGAATCGCTTCCCTATTTCTCTGACATTATTAAATTGCTTGTTTATAGTCAATATTTAGAAGATTTACAGAAAGCCGAAAACGAACTATTGCCCCCGCCGGCATCAAAAGAAACGACCACCGAACCACAACAAGAAGAGGCTTCTCCCAAAAAGATTATAGGAAAAGACAATCCTTTTAACTGTACGCTGAATAATAGCGAAATCCGTCTTTTAGCGGATTGTGTGAATGAAGCCCATATCTTTACTACCGAAATAACTCCTCAAATACTTGAAGATTTCTTTTATTGTCGATTGGCAGGAGCATTAAAATCTACCAATAACCGACTACTGGCTTATTTTATGATGAGATTGAGCGTACACGACTATATTACGTATGAATGGCAATCCGTCGTTGCGAATAACAATTTAGTACTTGCTCCCCTGAAAGAAAAATATCTAAATGCCAGCGACTTATCTACAGCTAATGACAATATCAAGTACATCTCTCCCAAGAAATCGGAAATCATTGACAAATTCATCAAACAACTGAAAAAAGGTTGAGCATAGGTTGATACCTCAAACAAAGCTCAATTAGGCTTGGTTTTCAAGCAATTATCTTTGCCCCTGTAATCGATTACAAGATAACGGAGGGTGCACACTCCATTTGTTCCATTACATAATTTTTTAGTATGAAAAGTATTGAAGAACGAGTTTCCGAACTCGAACAAATGGTTTTTATGGCAAAGAATGTGTTCAGTTTTGATGAAGCAAGCAAGTTTCTCAACCTGTCGAAAAGTTACCTGTACAAATTGACATCAGGCAACCTAATTCCCCATTATAAACCGCAGGGAAAGATGTTGTACTTTGAAAAAGAGCAATTGGAAGAATGGCTACGCCAGAATCCAATTAAAACACAAGCGCAGATTGCAAGGGAAGCCCAACAGTACGTCATGAGTAACAAACCTCTAAAAAAGTAAGCCATGACAGAAGAATCAAAAAACCAAGAGATTGCAATTCTATGGCAAGCTTCTCGTCTAACGCTTACAGGCGAGTATGTAACTGCTCCTGAAATTCTTTGCGTACATGGTTCTCCCATTGGTACATTAGGCAATTTCAGCGCATCTATTGGAAAAGCAAAGAGTAAGAAAACATTCAATGTGTCGGCTATTGTAGCTGCCGCATTGAAGAATGGAACGGTTTTACAGTATGATGCCGAACTGCCGGAGAATAAACAGAAAATTCTGTATGTGGATACCGAACAAAGCCCTTACCATTGTCAAAAGGTGATGAGGCGTATTGTCCGCATGGCGGGATTTCCATTAAATGAAGAGCCGAAAAATCTGGAATTTCTTTCGTTACGCAGGCATACGCCCGAAATAAGGATAGCTATTGTAGAAAAGGCCATTTACGAAACGGAAGGTTTAGGATTAGTCATTATAGACGGCATTCGGGATATGGTATATGACATTAACAGTCCAAGCGAATCGACCAAAATTATTTCCAAGTTGATGCAATGGACTGACGAACGGCAAATTCATATCCACACTATTTTGCACCAAAACAAAGCGGATGAAAACGCTCGTGGACATATCGGAACGGAGTTGAATAATAAAGCCGAAACGGTTTTAGAAGTTGCCAAAGATAAATTTGACAACAATATAAGTACTGTTCAGGCTGTTCATATTCGGGCAATGGATTTCCAACCGTTCGCATTCCGTATCAATGACGATGCTTTGCCTGAACTGGTCGGGGATTATGTTTTCGATGAAAAGAAAAGTAAATCCCAACATTTCAGCTATTCCGAATTGAAAGAAGAACAACACAGGCAGGCGTTGGAAGCCACATTTCCCGAAGCGGAATCATACGGTTATAATGACCTGATGGATGCTCTCAAACGTGGATATTCCTCGATTGGATGTGAATATGGAGAGAATAAGCTTGGGAAATTAAAGAAATTTCTTGAAAATAAGCGGATGATAATAAAAGATGCCGCCCGAAAATACAAGTTCAATCCTCAATTCAATTACTAAAAACGCTTTACAATGCTTCCGGTGCATAGATAATAAGGTAAAGTAAAGCTTCCGGCAGGAAGACTAACGGAAGCACTTTGCTTTAGCTTGTACCCTATATACACACTGTAAAGTAAAGTTGTATTTCACGGAACAGACTACCCCGTGAAAGAAAAAATAAATCATTAAAATAATTCTACAATGGACTCTAAAATAATAAATACGTTCCCGATTCGGGAATATCTTGCAGGCTTAAATATTCATCCTGCAAAAGACAGAGGTTATTACGGTATGTATCATTCCCCATTTCGGGAAGACAGTGATGCCAGTATGAAAGTGGATTATAACAAGAACCTGTGGATTGACTATGGTTCTAATGAGGGAGGAACGCTTATCGACCTTGTGATGCGATTAGAAAAGTGTCCCAGTGGCGAAGCTATGCGCATATTGGAACAATGGCTTTCTGGAACGCCGTCCTTTTCTTTTCATGGGAATAATACCCCTGAGAGGAAAGAAGCAAAGCTGGAATCGGCAATACGGATAACCGAAGTTGCTCCACTAAGTAGTCCGCCACTAATAGACTATCTTAGAGAACGAAAGATAAATATCGACATTGCAAAATACCACTGTAAGGAGATAAACTATTCTGTAAATGGAAAACCTTATTTTGCTATCGGCTTCCGCAACGATGCCGGAGGTTATGAACTGAGAAGCAAATATTTTAAGGGATGTACTTCTAAGGATATTACCTCACACACATACAGGCAAAGCAGTTGTCAATTATTCGAGGGCTTTATGGATTATCTCTCATTTCTGACAATGAAGAATTGGCAACGCTCTCCGATAGATGCTATCGTTTTGAACTCGCTGGCAAACCTACCGAAAGTTGAAAACACTCTCGCTGGATACAACTCGGTCGCTCTCTTCCTTGATAATGATGAAGCCGGAAAACGAGCTGTTCAGGGTTTACGCTCGGTTTGTAAGGAAGTGCTTGATATGTCCACGCACTATGCGAAGCATAAAGACCTGAACGATTTTCTTTGCGATAAGAAACGCTCACAAGTTGCCGAGCAAAATAGGTTTGTGAAGCCTACACCGCAACCGCCCAAAAGGAAAAACAGAGGGTTGAAAATGTAGTCCGTCGCAGCTACCCCAAAAGGCTTTTCAAAAAGCCATAGCTTATTAGGGAATTTTCTTTACGCTCCGTTTCACTCTGCTAAAAATTCCCCAATAAGCCAAAGGTTTTCCCCCTTTGGAATCTCCCCTAGCGGTTGGAAGACCGCAGTCGCCTAAAGCGACTATTAAAGATGAATCACCTCCTGTCGATAGGAATATTGCTATCGGCAGGGTGATTCACTCTAAACCAAATTTCAAACCAATAAAAAATCAAATTATGGGATATGTCGTACTTCATTTAGATAAATCGATCGGAAACGAATCTGCCATGACAGACCATATCGAGCGAAAAAAAATACACCCGAATGTAGACCCCAATCGGATACATTTAAATAAAGAGCTGATAGAATTTCCAGACGGAGTAAACAACCGGACGGAAGCTATTCTGCACAGGTTAAAAACAGCCGGACTAACACGACAGGTTGGTAAGAACCAAGTACAGGTAATCCGCTTTATGCTTACCGGCACTTCGGAAGATATGAAGCGGATAGAGCAGGAGGGAAAACTGGATGAATGGTGTAATGATAGCATAGACTGGCTGAAAAAGACATACGGAGCAGAAAACGTAGTGGCAGCAACTCTGCATAGGGACGAAACCACTCCGCACATTCATGCTTCCGTTGTGCCTATTGTTCAGGGCGAACGCAGGCAGAAAGCGACAAAGAAGAAACAAGAACAGATAGATGATAAACCCAAGCGTAAATACAAAAAGAAAAATCCGAATCGCCCACGTCTATGTTGTGATGACGTAATGGCAAAAGCTAAACTGATAGAGTATCAGGACAGTTATGGCGAAGCTATGAGCAAATACGGATTAATAAGGGGAGAACGAAATTCGGAAGCACGGCATATTTCCCTGACGGAGTTCTATCGAAACCTGGCGATAGAGAGTCGAAACCTGCAAACCAATATCGAAATGCTGTTGGCAATGGAGGATGTCAAACGGTTAAGCATAGAAGAACTCAAACGAAAGGAACAGGATGCAATGCAAAAATCCCAACAGGCAGAGGAGCAAAAGCAGCAAAAGGAGTCGGAGCTGAAAAAGACAGAGGAAAATCTCAATCAGGTAAAAGGACAACTAAAAACCGAAGAATTCAAAAATAAGGCTGCCGATGTTGGTTCTAATATCATGGACGGTATAGGCTCAATGATTGGTACTTCCAAAGTAAAACGCCAACAACAGGAAATAGAAGACCTCAAAACAGAAAACAAGGAGCTGAAACAGGATATTGCCGAATTGCACCAAACTATAAATCAGGAACGACAGGAGAGCCAAAAAGCCAAAGGAGCACTAAAAGCCGAACTAAGCAAAGTTTATGACTGGTTTCCCGAAACTCCGCAACTTATCAAATGGGGAGAATATTGTCAGAGATTGGGATTTAGCAATAGTCAGGCAAAAGACCTTATTAACATGAAACCAATACGGTTTTCAGGGGAATTATATTCCAACGAACATAGCCAACGATTCAAGGCGGACGATGCCGAAATACGATTGGAAAGAGGCCGCAATTCAGGTATCTTCAACTTGCAGATTAATGGTATTAGTTTGATTGAATGGTTCAAGCAAAAGCATAGAGAATTTCTTGAAGTATTAGGAATAAAACCTAAACAGAAACCTGAAATAGACAGAAACAAAGGTTTTAGAATGTAATTTAGGCTGTTTCGCAAACATTACTTATTTTTGTAAGCTAAATAACATATCAATTCTTTAAGTAATATGAAAAATAAATTTCTACAATCGTTAATGCTTTCTTTTGTGTTTGTATTAGCATTAACTTCTTGTGATGATGAGGAAAAGTATTCTTTAGAAATAAGTAAAGAAACTATCACAATAGATTTAAAGGGTGGGCAAGAGCCTATAAGAGTCTCATCCAATGGGTATTGGGAGGTTAAAGATATTCCCGATTGGATTACCGTGAATCCCTCCTCTGGGGAAAAATCTACCGATATTACTATTATTGTAACAGAGAATAAAGAAACTATTCAAAAGTCAGCATCGCTTTTGTTCGTTTGTGGAGATATAAGTAGGAATCTAAATGTAAAACAGCTATCTATTAGCGATTTAGACCCTTTTATTGAAATAGATAAGGATATTTTGCCTATGAATATTCAAGGCGATGAACAGAGAGTGAAACTTACTACTAATCGAGCATGGAAAATTGAAAATGTTCCTGATTGGGTCTCTGTAAGTCCAACACATGGAGAAAAATCCACAGAGATAGTTATTAAGGTAAAAGAAAACCGTCAACCCGAAGGGCGGAATCTAAGCCTTGAAATAATAGCTGAAAATGCCAGAAAAGCATTGAGCATAACTCAACCGGGGCTTAAAGATGTTGTCAGAGGACCTTCTTTACCTATATCTTCTTTTAAAAATATAGAATTTACGAATAATCATGATAATTATGATATAGAGACAAATAGTTTGTTTGTAAACCCCAATATAAAAAACAGAATATACTTGGGAAATCTAATCAGTCATAATGCCGGTTCAAATGTCAATATTCCCGAATTTGCAGGGTATGATTTCAATCCGATAGATGTCTATACAACGGCTGCGGTTAATGAGGTGACAACAAAATTTACCCCATCCCAGACCGCACAAGCAGACTTTGTTAAGGATATTATTGCACAAAATCCCCAACAGCAGGAACGTTTTAGTATAGATAAAAGTGGAGTAGAGTTTTATACTTATAGGCAATTACATACCGTTGGAATGGTAAATCTTGGTGTCAAGCTTGATGAATTAATCTCTGGAAAACCATTTACTCAGCAAGAAATGACAAAGAAATATGGAATAATTTTTTCTTTCAAACAAGTGTTGTTTAGCTTAGGAATGGATTTCCCAATGGAACTTATCAAGGAAAAGTTAAGTGAATCAGACTTATCAAAAGGAGTATCGTATGTCAGCACTGTCAGCTATGGAAGGATAGGATTATTGATTGTTGAGTCGGATACAGATTCTCGTGAATTGAAAATAGTTATCAATAAAGTAATAGAAGAAACATCTTTGACGGCTGAAGAATCAAATCTTATTCATGCAGCGGATATTAGTCATGTTTACTTTACTAATGATAATGAAGTAACCGTAAAAAAAGGCGGATTAGAAGCAGTGAATTCATATAAAAATGCGATTCTCAACTTAAGGGATAATATATATATGTTAGATTTTACCTTGAATGATTTTACGAATCACTCAAATAATACAATACATTTTTCTTTTAAAATATCTGAATAATAGTATTGTAGTAGTATTAACGAAAAAAGGAGGATGAGTTTGTAGTCATTCTCCTTTTTTTATACAATAATGTCATAATTTCAATTCAGGAAGGCTGTTAATTGCATCCTCTTTCAATTTATCCACAGCGCGAGTATATTTTTCAGTATGTTTCAATCCGCTATGTCCTAACAGGCTGGCGACCGTTTTGATATTAGCACCATTGTTCAGGATATTCACGGCAAAAGAGTGCCGGGCACAATGCCAGCTGATGTGTTTATTTATTCCAGCTCGTTTTACCCAACGTTTTACGGATTTACAGCAACTTTCATAGGAAGGAAGAGGGAAAACGGAACCATCTAAATTTCCGTCTTCCGGAGGATTGCCGATTAAAGATAGTAATCCGTCATTCAGCGGAATAACAACACCACTACTTGCAGAATGTCCTTTTGTCTTGTTTTGTTCAAATTTTAATAATCGATTAGAATAGTCTACATTTCGGAAAGTCAGGTCTTTCACATCACAAAAACGAAGCCCACAGTATAAGCAAAAGATAAATGCTCGCCTTACATTTGGGTTCTCATTGTCATAGTGGCAATTTATCAAGTCTTGTATTTCTTCCATTGAAAGTACGTCTTTACGCAAGATTTGCTCATCTACCTTGCATGAGACACCCATACACGGATTTTTAGTGATAATGTCATGCTCAATAGCAGAATTAATGACCTTCTTAAAACGTTGATAAATGCTTTTTGCTCCTTCGCCCACACTTCTACTCTGCAAGTATTCAACAAAAGCCGTCATCATTTCTTTATTAAGATGTTCCGCACGGATATTAAACTCATAAACCGGATACTTCTCTTTCAGAAACTCCTTGAACCGGCTAAGGGCAATCTGTACCATGCGTATATCTTTTTTCGTATAGCTGTCAATATAAGACTGGAAATAGTCGAGAAAATTCACATTGCGTTCTTTCCGTAAACGATAGCCCCGGGTACTCTCTTTTAGTTCTTGTTCTCTTTCAGCTCGAATTTTCGTAGCAAGAGCCAATGTTTCTTTGTTTTTCTGTCTTTCCGCAGCAGTTCGAGGCTTGTCAAGTAGGTACAGACTAAGATTTTCCTTTCGCCTATGATGCTTTATTTGGGATTTGGGTTTTCCTTTCATCGCGCCACTTTCGTAGTACACCTGATTGCCTTTCTCATCCAAAACAGGCTTTTCTTCTCGACCTAAATAATACTCCAAGTAGAGGCTGATCCTTCCGTCCGAAAGCTTGTTTTGCTCCAATTTCGGGTTTTCTTTGACTTTATTTTCTATTTTTGCCATACTTTTCTGTTTTATACCGATTCAGGGTACTCAAACCGGATAGATTAATTTATTGCTGATTGTCAATGTTTTACTTTGATTGCAAAGGTAATAAATAATTCGAAATTCCAAAGTGTACTAAAAGTGTACTGCATGACAAAAAACAGGCAAAAATAGAGTAAAATAACAAACAAGTGAAAATCCTAATATACTGATATACAGAATTATACATTCTTTTAATTTCTTATTTTTTCACGGTTACGTACTGGCTCTGGGTACATAATCCAATCCATACAAGGATGATGCTCCTCTGAAATTGGGATAATTCTCTGTCAGCATCTGAACATATGTACCAGACAATCCCAGCAATTTAATCTGACGGGCACCTGTTGAAGCATCACTGTATGAAACATCTACCGAAGGATTTGTCTCAAAGCTTTCCGCAAGATTACAACAAGCAGCACGGCATATTTCATCGTAGGTAATTTTCTGCGTCTGCAACACACTGGTTCTGCTGGAAACAGTTGCTACTTTCCTTTCACTTACTACGACTTCATTTAATTCCACTTCTCCCTTCAAAACAATTTCGAGAGAACCTGACTGATCTTTGACTGGAGTCGATACAGTAACATAACCGATATAACTCGTGATTAGATGAGATACATCTCCCTTTTTATTTAATTCAAAAAAACCATCCAGGTCGGTCGTCGTGCCATCCTGAGTTCCTTCCCAGTATACATTGGCACCAATAACTGGTTGTTTGTTTTCGTCATAAACATGACCTTTAACAACTACCTTATCCGCCATTGCAATGAAGGGGATAAGGGTCATACAAACTATAATAAAAACTTGTTTCAACATTTCTTTTTTCTTAAACATTAATAGTTAAAAATGTACGTGTACAGATACAGATATGCAACATATCCAATACCAGCAAACAGGTACAGTAACACGACTCATAACCCAAGAGGTTACAAGTAAACTGTTTTAATATTTAAATCAAAAGAACTGTCATGGGAGAAAGATAGACACGAGGACAGGAAACAGGTGGTCCTGTATATTGTACATCAGATACAAATAGCTCTGCAAATAGAGGCGAAAGATTAATCATATTGGAATCAATCCAATTCAAATCAAATGAGGGAATATGAATAACCGGAACATGAACATTATCATCTGTCCATTCAAAATTGATGCGATGCAAACCACAGTTCAGACAATCTCCATCATGTTGAAAAATTTCGCCTTTTTCATTTATAAAATTAACATGATCGTGCCCGTGGGTTTCGCAACATAAATCTTCGATAACAGCATCAACACCTTCGGCTTCACATTCGTAACAACAATAATTTATATAATTAATACCTCCCCCTCCGTATCCAACCAGACCGGCAAGGAAAAGAATCAATATAAGTATCGCTGTTTTTTTCATCCTTTTATAAATAATTCTTACTTGAAACACTTGATGCATTCATTTTCAGACTCACAAAGATATAGAATTAAATATGAATAAATACAAATCATTAATAATAATAAACATTTTTCATTTTTCGAATGACGATAAATAGTAGGATGTTTCTTGCGAAGGTTTACTCTCAATCCGGTAACGGGAAGACGATGTTACACAAAATGTATACAATTTCTCGGTTTCGTTATCAATTGGAATATTTAAAGAGGTACTTCGCAAACCTGTAGCCAGAATACTCGTGGAAGCTTCGGTATCAATGGAACCTTTTAATGAATAATAAACAGTATAAGTTAACGTATCAGATCCTGTATGCTGAGGCTTCCAGGTTAAAACCAACTCATTTTGTTTTCTGGTAACATTTACTTCGGCAGGAGCCTCCGGTACAGAATTACTCAGCCATGTAAGCGGAGGAAGCTGCGCGGGATATTTATAGTAGACATCTTTTAATTCTTTATAAATTCCCTTGGTGTTATCCAGCACATTTGCACAACGAAAGAACGAACATCCTGCTCCTCCGTAATATCTGCTATAATCTATTTGATCAGTAATATCCGTTTTCTCCCAATCTGCTTCTTTTTTCCCCATCCGATATGCCCCTAAACCGGGAACCACCATCCGACCGTTACTTATCTCGACCCAATTATCTACGAAAGGAAAAAAGTTGTCAAACTTATAATACATCATAGGAACCACCATATCATGCTTTCCCATCTCTAACCATTTTCGTGGATCCTGGAAAACACTCTCGTACGCAGTCCAGCCAGCATTTGGCACTTTGGGTATTCTATTGTACTTTCCCAAAGGAGAACTACTTACCTGCACCCAAGGTTTTACTTCTTTCACCCAATCATAAATCATAGATACCATCCGGTTAATATTAGACCGACGCCATTCATCCAGAGGAAGTCCGTTTCCAGATTTACGATAAGCAGCTTTATCGGGAAACTTTTTTGCTTCTTCGGGATATCGGATATAGTCAAAATGAACTCCATCCAGATCGTATCCATTAACAAGTTCTTTAACCAAAGAAAGAATGTACTTATCTGTACCCGGTACTCCTGGATCCAGATACCACTCTCCATTGAAACGTTTACATAGAGACGGATGTTTTTTAACAACCGACCGACTTCCTTGTTCTTTTACTATTTTGTCGGTACCAACCGGAAATGTTACCATCCATGCATGACACTCCATTCCTCTCTTATGACATTCTTCAATAGCAAAAGCCAACGGATCATAACCCGGCAAAACACCATATTTACCAGAAAAAGTCTTAGATGCAGGCTCAATTACCGAAGGATATATTACATCTCCACGCATTCTAACCTGCATAAATACCATGTTGAAATTAGCTTCCTGAAGTTGATCGAGTATCTTGCAAAGCGACTGTTGTTGTTCTTTTCTTCCATTTTCTGTTGTGGCAGGTTTTTGTGGCCAGTCCAATCCATAAATGGTAGTCAGCCAAACAGCCCGAATCTCGTGTTTTGGAGATGGAAGTTCAGCTTTAAGTGAATATATAAATAAAACCAATACGATCAACAGTCGATACTTTCTCATAAATTAATTTCAATTTACTAGCAAAAATAACAAAAATACCAACACCTGGTACGTTAAAGCAAAGAGGCAATGAAGTTATTGTAAATAGGAACGGATAAAAACAGTCATTACTACTTAATATCGGGGAAAAGCTGTTTAATATGATTCTTTAGAATATGAAATGCAGGGGCTGCCATAGATCCATGATCATATCCGTCGAGTTCATAAAGATATGTTTCCTTGTGTCCAGCCACCTTCATCATTCTCCAGAAATAAGCATTCTCTTCATATCGTCCAAGCATTTCAAGCTCTCTATCTCCAGAAACAATAATCAAAGGAGGAGCGTCAGGGCGTACGTAAAATAAAGGAGCATATTCATCAATGCTTGGCTGAGTGTCTTTCATCCCTTTAGACTGGCGATAGGCAAAGTGACTAATGGCATGTCCGCTAAAAGGGATGAGTGCGGCAATTGAATCTGCATCCACATTATACTTTCTAAGCCATTTTTTATCCAGGCCAATCATATTTGTCAAATAACCTCCTGCAGAATGTCCTGAAACAATTATTTTATTACGGCTTCCTCCATATTTGTTTATTTCATTAAAAGTCCATGCTACTGCAGCGGCAGCATCATCTATACAGTCCGATAAAGTTGCTTTTGGCAATAATCGGTAATTAACAGCCACTACCGCATAACCAGCCTTTTGGAGTTGTTCCGGAATAAATTTATTTCCTCCGGAGAGACCTCCCCCATGAAACCATACTATCGTTACAAAATCTTTTACAGATTCCGGATAATACAGATCAACTTTGCATCTTTCCAAGGAGTAGGCATCTCCTTGAGTGCGATATGATATATTCTCAACCGTACGATAGTTTGGAGTAGAAACTTGACTTATACCCTTTATCGTAAATAATAAAAGCAATAATACGAGGTTTATTCGATTCATAGCAACTAATAATTTTCACAAAAATACGAATAATTCTTCATAGATACCCGCCAAGCTTTCCTGATTGATAGGGTATATAGCAAAAAAAAGAGGAGTCAGTTCTTACGAACTAACTCCTCTTGTAAAACGGCGGCTACCTACTCTCCCACTATACGCAGTACCATCGGCGTGGGTGGGCTTAACTTCTCTGTTCGGAATGGGAAGAGGTGGAACCCCAACGCTATAACCACCTTAATTTCTTATGATGTTTGAATGTTGGACTAGCAATAAAATAACTATTGAACTTACTCTTTCAATATATCAACCCGTTTCCACGGAAACGAAAGTTTCGGGCTATTAGTACTACTCGGCTTCGACATTACTGCCCTTACACCTGTAGCCTATCAAGGTCGTAGTCTTCAACCACCCTTATAAGGAAATCTAATCTTGAGGCTGGCTTCGTACTTAGATGCTTTCAGCACTTATCCAATCCCGACTTAGCTACCCGGCAGTGCACCTGGCGGTACAACCGGTAAACCAGTGGTCAGTCCAACACGGTCCTCTCGTACTAGTGTCAGAGCCTCTCAAATTTCCTGCGCCCACGATAGATAGAGACCGAACTGTCTCACGACGTTCTGAACCCAGCTCGCGTGCCACTTTAATGGGCGAACAGCCCAACCCTTGGGACCTTCTCCAGCCCCAGGATGTGACGAGCCGACATCGAGGTGCCAAACCGCTCCGTCGATATGAGCTCTTGGGAGCGATCAGCCTGTTATCCCCGGAGTACCTTTTATCCTTTGAGCGATGGCCCTTCCATGCGGAACCACCGGATCACTATGCTCTAGTTTCCTACCTGATCGACTTGTTTGTCTCCCAGTCAAGCACCCTTATGCCATTACACTCTGCGACCGGTTACCAATCGGCCTGAGGGTACCTTTAGAAGCCTCCGTTACACTTTTGGAGGCGACCACCCCAGTCAAACTACCCACCATACAGTGTCCTCCCTTAGGGAGTTAGAATTCAAATAATCAAAGGGCCGTATTTCAACGTCGGCTCCACAAACACTAGCGTGCCCGCTTCGCAGCCTCCGGCCTATCCTACACATTAATTACCCAAATGCAATGTAAAGCTATAGTAAAGGTTCACGGGGTCTTTTCGTCCCATCGCGGGTAATCGGCATCTTCACCGATACTACAATTTCACCGAGCTCACGGTTGAGACAGTGCCCAGATCGTTACACCATTCGTGCAGGTCGGAACTTACCCGACAAGGAATTTCGCTACCTTAGGACCGTTATAGTTACGGCCGCCGTTTACTGGGGCTTCAATTCAATGCTTCTCTTGCGATGACATCTCCTCTTAACCTTCCAGCACCGGGCAGGTGTCAGGCCATATACTTCATATTTCTATTTTGCATAGCCATGTGTTTTTGTTAAACAGTCGCCTGGGCCTATTCTCTGCGGCCACCATTGCTGATGGCGTCCTTTTTCCCGAAGTTACAGGACTATTTTGCCTAGTTCCTTAACCGTGAATCACTCGAGCGCCTTAGTATACTCAACCCAACTACGTGTGTCCGTTTACGGTACGGGTACTCTATAAATTATGCTTAGCGGATTTTCTTGGGAGCCTGGTTACATCCATATTGCTTCGTGCAAGCACTCCGCATACTATCAGGTTCGACTCTCAGGGCGGATTTGCCTACCCCAATCAACGTCTACACCCTTTAACTACCTATTCCGTCAGGCAGCAGGACTTTCACTTCTCCGTCTCCACATCGCTCTATAAAGTAGTATGGGAATATTAACCCATTCTTCCATCGGAATCGCCGTTCGGCTTATCCTTAGGTCCCGACTAACCCTGATCCGATTAACGTTGATCAGGAAGCCTTAGTCTTTCGGCGAGGGGGTTTCTCACCCCCTTTATCGTTACTTATACCTACATTTGCTTTTCTGCACGCTCCAGCAGGGGTTATCCCCTACCTTCTAAGCTGAGCAGAATGCTCCCCTACCAATCATTTACATGATTCCATAGCTTCGGTAAACAGCTTATGCCCGATTATTATCCACGCCAAATTCCTCGACTAGTGAGCTGTTACGCACTCTTTAAATGAATGGCTGCTTCCAAGCCAACATCCTAGCTGTCTTTGCAATCTGACTTCGTTAATTCAACTTAGCTGCTATTTGGGGACCTTAGCTGATGGTCTGGATTCTTCTCCTCTCGGACATGGACCTTAGCACCCATGCCCTCACTCCTTGTCTAAACTAATACGCATTCGGAGTTTATCTGGACTTGATAGGCGGTGAAGCCCTCGCATCCAATCAGTCGCTCTACCTCATACTAGTAATAACAAAGGCTGCACCTAAATGCATTTCGGGGAGTACGAGCTATCTCCAAGTTTGATTAGCCTTTCACCCCTACCCTCAGTTCATTCGAAAGCTTTTCAACGCTTACCGATTCGGTCCTCCAGTTAGTGTTACCTAACCTTCAACCTGACCAAGGGTAGATCACTTGGTTTCGCGTCTACTACCACTGACTAAGCGCCCTATTAAGACTCGCTTTCGCTTCGGCTCCGGACCTGAAGTCCTTAACCTTGCCAATGACAGTAACTCGTAGGTTCATTATGCAAAAGGCACGCCGTCACATCTTATAGATGCTCCGACCGCTTGTAGGCAGACGGTTTCAGGGTCTATTTCACTCCTCTATTCGAGGTTCTTTTCACCTTTCCTTCACAGTACTGGTTCGCTATCGGTCTCTCGGGAGTATTTAGCCTTACGGGATGGTCCCCGCAGTTTCACACAGGATTTCTCGTGTCCCGCGCTACTCAGGATACTACTAGGCTTCGTCAATAAGTCGTGTACGGGACTGTCACCCTATATCGCCGTTCTTTCCAAAACGTTCCACTTTACTGATTTCTTGCCACATCGTAGTCCTACAACCCCTATACTGCCTCAACAGCATAGGTTTGGGCTGTTCCCCGTTCGCTCGCCACTACTTGGGGAATCACTTTTGTTTTCTTCTCCTATGGGTACTTAGATGTTTCAGTTCCCCACGTTTGCCTTCCTTACGGAATGACAGGCCTTCAACCTGCCGGGTTGCCCCATTCGGAAAT